>BNJS01003962.1_pt1 | contig 298630 bp, 395 predicted proteins | sample 8540461 | NCBI WGS metagenome assembly BNJS01 (sample SAMD00202454, study PRJDB9452) | human saliva metagenome | isolation source: human saliva | place: Japan
ATGATATCATCCCCACTCTTATCAAAGAGACATTGTTTCCCAGCTGGGTGCTTCTTTAGGTATATTTGCTTCTATAGAGACTGTGTTTAAGATATGTATCCCTGGCAGTGGCTCTATCTCTTTTTTATTTAGAAGTAATTACCCGACAGCTATCAAAAGGTAACACAGCATCACTTTACCACCATAGCAGTAATCTTGGTATCTCAATCTTTGTCCAGATTTGTATTTCATCTACTCTACCTTGCATAAATATCTATCTTAGCTCCAACAAGCGACTTTTACGTTATTATCCTTGTCTACCTTTTGACAACTATCTTTCCTTTTACCTTTTTGCTTATTAGGTATATTTACAGGGCATATTGGCAAATCTTGCTTAATTCCGTCAGCCTTAATATGCATAAGCTTACGCACCGTCGTGGGTGATTTTCATTTATATATTAGTATTAAACAGATACAAATCTTTATTATTATAAGTTTGATGACGGTCAACAGCTCTGTAACTATATACAACTTCCGTTTTAGATTTTGTAAAGATACTTGTTTCCATATTATCGGTATTATTTGATAAAGTGCTTCCATTCTCTCCTACCTTGATGTATCAGGTAACTTCTTACTTTTTGAAATCCAGTTGAAAACTCATTCCAATTTTCAAGTTGTTGGATATCATTTGTACTTACTATCTTTCTAAGAAGAACTTGAGAAGTTCTCATCTTAATTTTAATATTTGTGATTTAAAGCATCAGCTTTTTACTCTTATATTTAGGAACAGACCTTTTGATACCTATTTGCCAACAACATATCTCTTCTATTCAATGTAATTGCCTCTGATAAATCAGTGGTATAATTTGAAGCCGTTTTCGTCAGTCGTTGTACTTAATCAAAGTATTATTTGTAGCATCTGGCTACATATTCTAAAAGGAATATTGGATGGAGTATAATTTTCATCTCTAGCCGTTTTGTAGCCATGTGCTTCCCTTTATATCTTTAAGTTCACCCAAAACATTCTTTATCACTTCGATACTCTTTATATTATAATTGTTTTCGACTCTGCCAGTATCTTTTCCAAGTATATTTCATAGGTGTTTAGCAAATAAGTATTTGGGGCCAAAACTCCCTTATTTGATAATTCTTAGTTATCAGTAAGTTATCAGAAGCTTAACCAGGCATTCGTATCAGGATAAGCCACTCAAGCTAATAATTTTTATTGTCATCTCCTATCTAACAGCTCAAAACCTGCACTGCTAATGGTGTAGCCATGTTATTATCTAGTCTACCCTCTTTAGCATACTTAATCAAACTGATACCTTGAACTTCCATATAATTATAAACTCTATTCAGCTCTGCAAACTTTTGTATAAAGTCATGCTATTATTTTCATAGTGTCTAAATACATGAGAATCTACTGCTCTCTTATTTGTTTTGGGTATCATTTAAGCTATCTATGTAATAGACTACCATGATTTCTATTTCTATCTTTTCCCTTTGGCTAAAGAACACCTGCATTAAACTTTTTATTCTAATCATCTTAGTATCAGTACTTGGTTCATTTTCCCCAATTAGCCGCGGTACCTCATTTTCCTATATCATCCACATTCAACGGCTTCCCCTTACTTAGAATCTTTTTTACCGGGGTAGTTGTATTATAATGAATACTATGGCCCGTCAGTACTTTTATATCATAAAGGCGGAATTCGTCTATTTTGTTTTCAAATTCTGCCCTCCTTTTAGCAATAAGTTTTGATCATCCTGTAGGCAAAACATTGATTATATCAAACCTTCATAGCTGTTCTCTCCTCACTATTATATCATAATTAGATATGGCCCATCTTATAGTCAAATTTTTCACATCACTTTTGTGGGTATATCTTGCCGACATTATCACGTTTGCTTTCTATATCGACGCAGCTGTCAGCGAAGAGGCCAGGAACTTCTTCTTTTATGCCGACATCAGCATAAATTGTAAGGTTTTTTCAAAATTCACCATCTTGCTCATTCCCATCAGGCTTTATATTATTTCCGCCATATTTTAGCAGGGCTGGCCTCCACGCCTATTGCTCCAATTGCGCCTTCCTTATTTGCAAGCCTCTTGCACCAATGGTAGTTCAAGATACTTTGTTGTAATAGAAGCTATATCAAGACTTGCAGGCTTTGTACGTAAGCTAGATCCAGTTTAGCCCGCACTGCGTTAATAGCAGTACGTTTAACATTAGCTCCATTCTCAATAGTATTATATTCAAGATGTGTACAAACTTTCCACCATTTCTTATGATAGGATTTAAAATAATCCTTTTCTTTTCTACATCTATAGCTTCGGCAGTATATCTATAAGTTCAAAATTTTCAGTACATCCTACCGCTCTATCATGATTTCTCATGCCGGATTTAAGCCTAAGATGATATGCTCCTTTTTGTCCCTCAAAGTACAACTCCTCGGATTCAATAGAAGGATATACAGGATATGCATCAGTAGCCAAACTGTATACTAACTATTCTCTAAACCCTGTCGTTTATACTTATAGATTAATATGTAGTATTATATCCAAAATAAAGTTTTCTCTTATATTTCATGCACTTTTCATCGGTTCCCTTGACAGCTTTTCAGTATTTGTTCCTTTTGATATCTGTCTCCTAAAAGTCATAACATTAAGTAAACCGTTTGTAGACTGTCTATTTCATCAAATAAAACTGGCGACATTTCATCTTTAGTCAGTTATTACTATAAATGCTAAACTGTCATTGAAAGGTTTTCATCTGTTCAAGTATTTTTATTTGCCAGATAATCAATGTGGTATCCAAAGCAAATATAATGTGGCATTTATTTGAACTCTTTCAAATCTGAGCATCACTTTCTGTTTATATTATTACCTCTTTTTTATAACCTAGACACTTACAATAGCTCCTTAGACTATTATCAAATTCAAAGCGCTTTATACTTTTAACTCGTGTATCCCACTCGTACACTATCACTAGAAACATTCTTACCGTCACTCTAACTCATTTTGTAAGCACTGACACCTAGTTTTGTATGTAGCCTCCTTTTTCTGATCTGCATTATCATACAGATAAGCGACTGCCAGTTTGAACTTCTAGGTGTCGGCTGCATTAGACTTTCCTCCCCTACATCTTCAAACGATGACCTGTAATGCGGTAGCCATGAACGCCACAGCGGCCAAACGCGCAGAGTAGCTCACCTAAATTTCCAGCCGCAGCCACGTCTTTTATGGGCACTCTGCATCCCCGAAATCATCCTTCGCAGGTGTTAAAATAGAAATACGCATGCATTTCAATCTCTTCTTTCTAGCAGTCATCGATAGTTTTAAGGACGGCATCATGTTAAAATTTCTTTATCTCTGGTAGGGAGTAGCCCAGGCTCTTGTTAAAAGTAAGGCTCTCGTTATCAGAGCTTAAAGTCCATTCAGGATTAAGCCGCGAGTTTCAAATACTGCTAGTTTTTCTACTATACTTCCATACGCTCCACTGGCTTTTATCGGTCGGTAAAGAGGTTCTTAGAGAAATGCGCTCATATTGCAGTAAATAACAGTCTTCTACAGTATAGTAAAACCTCTCTAAACCCAGTTGTCACGTCAACTACTTTTATCATCCTATAAGTTTTCCAGATCCCTTGGTTACGTTTGATAAATCATATGACGTCATAAATTATAACCTGATAGTATTGGCATAATGTACCTTTAATAGGATGAAACTTGGGTCTGTGTACAAAGCTTTAAATTTACATTTTCAGCTTCTCTGATACTGCTCTCGCCTACACTTTGATCATTCTCACTCCATAAGTACTCATTTTCAAGTCGACATGCTAACTCCATCGGGTGTTACTCCACTTTTAAATTTGCAGCGTGGCCGCATTTTAAACTTGAACCTGCGGCGATATTATCACCATTTAAAGTACCTCCGCCCGCTATCACTTGCACTGCAAAATTGTTTTTCCGCATGCAGCGCTGGTTATGGCACGGCAGCTTAACATCGCTATGGACTTAGTTTTATATAAAGGTTTTATCGAAAGCTCATCTATCTTGCCTTTTTAGTGTCTTCTAGCATTACTTATATCAAATCTGGTGGTATCAGGCATTTGTGCGCATAGCATATGTGTCTGCTCTCCATCTTGACCCAGCAACTTGTACCGTCTTTCTATGCCATATTTTCCATCACGGTCCATGGCAGCTTACTCTTTTCTATTTTTCTCACATGTGATAAAGCAATCTCTCTGTCCGTTCTGTTTCCCTCTACTTCATAAAGACATCTATTGTTTTATTTGGTACTGACATTTCCTGCAGCATCAGTAGGTACTAATGCATATCCGTCTACATTCAGACCAGAATATGTTCTTGCCGTTTTAAAAAGCTTCCGTTTTGAAGGTTTCTGTCTTGCTCTTCTTAAATAAACTCTCTGGAGCCCGGCAAATTAGCCCTGCCGTTTATACCGTCTAAATCCGAACCGTCTTCTAATTCTATAATTAACCTTTACTGTACCCTGGGATTGAAATAATGGCTGTTCTATATTTCCCTTAACAGCGTCATTTCTTAGCCCACCGTTGCGCGCAGTCTGTACTCTCCAACGAACTGTCATAGATTTTCGCCCTGTCCAGTGCTTCCATCTGCCTGCCACGGAGCTGTAAGTAGTATTCCCTCCTGGTTCACGCTATATTCCAGTCCCCATCCCTGGTTTTATCAGAAGTGAAGTATTACATTAAAGGTATTATCACCAAAAAGATTTTTGTTATTACCGTTATATATACCCTCAGTGAACTACCCATATTGCCGGGTTTATTTCTATTCCAGTAAGCTAAATTTAAACTCCTCACTCCAAGAGTATCAGCAGTAGCACTGAGTCTATTTTCTCTATTGTTCCTTGATCTGCAAAGGGTGTATGCTCTATATGCTCCAATGCGGAGACATTTCTTTACTTTATTCCTGTAAACCTATTGTTCTGAGCTGTGGCTCCACTGTCTAATTTAAGCGCACTAGAACTTTAAGTATTATAATTTGATTAGAAAGGCTCCCTCCGATATTTCTTCAATTTCCAGGCATATATCAACATTTTCAACACCTAAACTATTAGCAATGACTGTCTAATTTCAGTTTTAGGCAGATTGAGAGATTTTATTCTCTTATCATCACTTGCATTTTGAGATCTGCAAATGCGACTGTCCTTCTTCACGTCGCTGACAAAGTATCCTAAGATTTCCTATTCTATTTCTTTGGTACTGCTTTTCCTACAATCCTAACATTTTTTCTAATTACCTTATCTTTCAAAATTAAAGCATATATCACTAAACCCATTTACTTTGTCCAAAGTAATTTTAATTCAAAATCATTTGAAATAAGCTGCCTTACAACACATTGTAAACCCAGCACCTTTAGTTATCCACGTTTCATCCCAAATAAAATCATCGTGTTATACTCTCCTGCTGATTCAACACCACAGGATTTATTACCTATAATTTTCTCTACTTACCAGATTCTTGTATTATTTTGTATAAATAGGTATATTATGTAATATTTTTAAACACCTGGATTTTTGAGTCAGGTGCTGCAATCTCTATTTCCATCTACATTAGCCTGCTCATTCCAAAATACCCACTTATCTATACGTCTCTTATTACGGGAGCCGTAACGGTATTAGTAATAAGATTATTTTAGGCTTCAATTCCTATAGTCTGTACCTTAAGTTCAGCTCTACAGGTTTATTCTCTTGGGCGCTAGCATTTCCTATAGTTTGAGCAAGATACTTAGATCTTCACATCATTATACTTAGCTAGAGTTTCTATAGTAACTGCCTTAGGTAAATCTATATTATCTATATAGTTTACAGAAAAAGCATTATCTCCTAGTAACAAGCTCCGGTGCATACAACTCTTGTACTCCAGTTTCCAACTGGGCTCCGCTCTCCACACCTTATCTTGATTATTTTAACATAACAAAAGCTCTATTTACTCATCCTCTCTAAATGCGTTTTACACCCTGTTAGTCGCATTCAAATTCTTTCCTGATCCTATATAACTAATATCATTTCCGGAAAAGGCATGGGTTCTATTCTCTCAGATTTGCATATAAATAGCATCGGGAAAATCAGGATTCAGAGCCTACATGCCCTGATGAAAACCGCCAAAATCCAGTTGTATAAATTCCGGGCCACTACATTTTAACATTTGTATTTACCCAAACTTGTTCTCTATACTTTTACCTTTGAAATCAAACATTCATCCTTTATTGTATTGCTTTAGGTCAGGTTTTGACTATATTCTTTATGACCAGGCTGCGGTATAATTATAGTCAGTGTTCGTCATATCTGTACCATAAACTGATGTAAATGTTTATTTCCCCTCTTCATCTCTAAGGGTATAAAACCTGTATCCACCCTCAATACTTGTGTCTATATTTGTGGGATTATAACTACTTGTGAACTTAAATCTCTACCCTGTATTATTTTTGCTTCCTATAAAACTTCTAGACATTCTCTACATCTGTTTTTCCTCTTAATAGGGATAACTTTTCTTTTCTTTTTAGCGTTATATCTTCATTCTTTTTTATTCTGTTAATTCAAAAGGATTGATGTTTGGGTAAGTGCCTGCTTATAGTAGAGGCCGTCAACTGTATGTAATTTATAGCCCTGTCAGTTACCGGTGCTTTATATGTGTTTTGCTCCGTTCATACATATACATTGTTCAAAGAAGCAGGTCATCTCCTCTGTAATAGCATTCAAAAGCTCTAATCCTGTTTCTTTATCTAAATTTTATTTTATGGTTATATGGGGTCTATACTTATAACCAAAACCATATTCTTTTTGTATATTAGGTATGCTTCCGGAGACCGACGTTTGTATTATTACTATTATTTATTACTTTTACAAATCTATTGTCAATCTCCTCTCTATTGTGTGTTGGGTGGCGGTATAGATGTTTTCTTTTGTTGAAAAGTATTTTAAAACGCTCGTTCTCTCTCTTCCCAGTGAGTTCCAAGATCTAAGGTATTTATGGTGTATTATTTATAAAAAGCTTCCTGTCTATCTTTTTATATGAGTTTAGAGTTGAGTTGCTTAATATATTATCTCTGATGCACTGCTTCCTATCTCTTCTACACTGTCCGGAAATGTTATATCAAATATTATACCTGCAAATCATATTCACCTATCTTTTTATATTATTCCCCAAAGGTAGGCGTTTCTACTCCTTTTATGTGAGAAGCCCTATCTTCAATCGCTTCTACCACGGGCATTGTCATATAGTGTCGGGTACGTATAGCCCACTTTGTGCCTGTAAAGCCGTCACCAAACCGTGATGACTGCTTTACCATCTTTGCACTATATGCTTAAGTCCCCTGATATGCTCTTCTTCGGATACTAATTCTATCGTCGTCGCATTATCACATATGTCATCACTGGAGTGGTACCCCGTATTTATCGGTGTATCAGCGTGGTCTGACTGCCACGCTTCACCGAATATGTGGTTGGTATGGTGCGACCGATAATGTATACTAATTATTCCAAATGACGACTACTACCAAAATCCTTTTCAGCAGCGTGTTGCTTTTGCTCGCTGATTTATGCATTGATCCATACGTCTCAGCGAAAACAAGCAAAGCTCCTCTGAGTAGGTGGTATGTCTTGGCTACCGATATTATCTTTATTGTTCTTAGGGTTATTTTCTCAAAATATATAAGTATAACAATTATTTTGTGGTTATAGTTTTCCAGTTTATGGTAACAGTATTTGCGCCTCTAACAGATACCTCTATGCGTTTCATTGAAGATATCGTTACATTTATTTTTGAAGGGTAAAGTTACATTTAGTCTAAAAGTACCATATTGTTATCCAAATAAGTCCTTGTTTGCAGTGCTATAGTCAACTTTCTTTTATTATTCAGCTTTCTATCCATCTATAATACATTTTATGCAGACCCTAAAGCTTCTCAGACTTATGAGAAAGCGTCCCACATAATAACAGTTTCCTAATGTATCTTTGTTTTGGAACGTTAGAAGCCATATATACATTCTTCTGCTCCTTATTTATCATTTCATCTATCATAACAATATTAACTTCTTGTTTTGTTTATCTGTCATTTCATCTACTATGGGAGCATTAGTTGTTTCCATTAGCAGTCTCAGCATTCTTTATATCTATTTTATTTTATATTATGTGATACTCTGCTCTACCCGGTGTCTTACTTTCCCTCCCACTTTGACTGCTATAATTTCTTTATTATTATCGTGTTCTCTCGTGTTACTCAGTACTTTAGCCTTTTACTATTTCATGATTTGTACTCATGGTTTCCTCATGTGGGTGGAAAGAATCTGCAGAATCTTATCGAGCTCGGTTTTCCCTCGTAGATTCCACTTCTCTGATAGCTCTCTGTCCTCCTCGTGGTTTCCCTTTCTCTCGTAGTTTCTGTCGCTCTTGTGGTTTCCGTTTCTCTGCAGTCTCCAGTTACTCTTGTGGTCTCCGTTGCTTTAGTAGTTTTCGGTTTCTGTTGCTTTAGTAGTTTCGCCGGACTCTATGGGGTTTTGGCGGTTTAGCTGGATTTTCTCCGGTTCAACCGGTTCTTCCGGATAGCAGGTTTTGGCGGATTAACGAGTGCTGGATTATCCGGTCCCTCGGATTAACGGTTCTTCAGTTCTCTGGTTTTGGCAGATTGGTTTTGGCGGATTAACGGTACTCAGGATATCGCCTCAGTTAACGGTGCTCGTTCTCGTTCAACAGCCTCTCTCTCCAGCCTGCGTCACATGGAATATATTCCCTATCTATTATATTTGTTATAGGATTTTGCTCGGATCTAAAGTCTATGTTTCCAAAATCAGATCTATTTTCATTTGGATAATCTCTAACCTCTGCCAAGTGACGGATTTGTATCTATACTGCCATTTCTATTATGATTGTGCCCATGAAACCAGCTCTATCCACTCGCAGGTAGGATTTTTCGTCATCTTTCAAGGGTATTTATAGCAGCAGGGTATATAAACGGTGTATCAAAGTGTACTACTGTATGCAATTTACTTAATTCAGTTGACTCCATTTTATGTTACCTACCATCTAAATTTGCATGATAAATAACTTTAGCCTTGTACCTAAGACAATCTTGTTAGGCTTTGCAAAGCTACAGTAAACTCCACTTTCCAACAGAGCTTATATCTTCACAAGGAGCTATAGCTGGTCGGTATTTAAAGCATAATTTCGTAAGTGCATCATCTGCACCTAGTATACTCCATTTTGACTTTGCTGCATCTAACCTAAATATCTTTCAGGGCTTCATAGTATGTAGAGTCTGCACTTCCTATGGGTGCTTCACTTATAGAAATATCTATTTTAAATTTAGGGCTCCATGAGTATAACAGACGAGCTTGCCATCCAATCACTGAATATCACCATAAAATTAGTCATTCAGCATTGTGAATTGTTGTACATCTTTCTTGGCATAAATATTATCACCCTATTCTTTCCGTCTTTCTGGGATAATTTCTAGCTTCAACATTTTCTATTATTATTAAAACGAAAGCTTCATCTATGATTAAACTACCGTCATTATAGATGGCTCCACCTATTTTGATAGGTAGTATTATTATCTAAAAGTAGTTCCATTAGATATATTAACAGCTCCATCATTATAAATACCGCCACCACGAACAGCAAAGGTATCTCTTATGCTGCCTGCCTCTATGCTTACAGTAGAGCCTTTTGCAACATAGATAGCACCACCGACGGTATCCTTCCATGCATAGCGGGTTCTTGTATTTACAATGTGGTATTTCTAAGCGTTAAATTTACACTCACTAATTTCTACCTCTTCAAAGTCGATGAAATAGCACCACCATTTTCATCTGTAACCACATCTCTTATGGTAGTATTTTCTATAATTGCAGTCGACTACTTCCGGATTCAAAGCCTATAGCACCACCAAAAGTAGCTATAGAAGGACCGTTCCACCATGAACCCGAACCTACCAAAGTAGAATTTCTCAGATTGAAATTTCCCGTTCCTACTATATCTATAATTCCTCCAACATATATAGCTTTACTGTTGCTAATATTAAAATTAGAATTATATTTACACTAATCTGAATCTTCTGAACATATAGCTCCACCACTTGTACTATAGACATCTCATGATTACTTGCTCTGTAGGTATCATTATTTATATTTTGCAACTGCGTGTAAATAAAACAGCTCCACCTGTATTAAAATTTCTATTTATTATATAAGTGTTATTAGTAGAATTAACACAGAACCTCTGCACTGAGCTTGAATAAGCGCCACCCTGATTTCCGAGCTATTATTTACGATTCCCCACAATGATTTCGATCAGGTAGTATTTGTATTATTCAGTGGTATGTTGTATCTACATAAATCCGCTCCACCACGACACCCTATATTTTCACTATACCTGAGCTATTTTCAAAAATAGATTATTTATATTTATCCTCACATTATCATTAGCGCAAATCGCTCACCCTTGACCTGTCTGCCTTCGACGAAGATCATCTACCGACTTATTATTTCTAAAGGATTGAAGAAGCTATATTAAGTTCGAGCATTTCCGAGAATTAAAATTGCACCGCCATTACTATTAATTCTGGAGCAACTCCATCTACAGTGCTGACTACAATTTTTCCACGATAACATTTTCCAAAGCTAATTTTTGCACTTTTCTCAAACACTCTGAATGCTCTGCTACACGCGTGGCTTTACCTGTGTCGACTCTTCTTGTCTATTACCATCCATGCTCACGATACTAGGTGCTTACATTCCCTCTACATTAAACATAAATTCAAGATTAGGATTTTGCAGAAATAATTTTTATATTTGCATCTGAGTGAACTTGCTTTCTATAATTCCAATACTATACGAACTGGATATAATCTCATTTGTTGAAACTTATATCATTTATTTATAGCTATATTCTCATTATTTGCTATAGCAGTAGATCAGTTCGGACTCCAGTACTTTCACAGCTGTAAAGCTTTCTGCTCTGGCTCTTAATATCATTACCACAGTAAAGATAACAAAAAATAATACTACAAATAAAATATTATTGCGTTTTTCATTTTACCCGTACTCCTTTTTCACTCTAACTCTAATTCCTTTTATAGATTGTTAAGTTTGAGATTCCGCCTCATCCAATAAATACTCTAATATCTTTCCTATATTCCGGTCCTTTTTCTATACCGAGAAAGTTTATTAGATCTCTTCCTGTAATAGCCAACATATACTAAGTTTGTACGCTTCATTATTAGATACTATCTCATCTTTAATGGTTTTTACCTTTTATATCTTCTTTTAAAAATATATTTTTTTAATTCTAATAAACTATCAAAAATTATCACTTTCTATATTATTTTAATAGTTTTTAATACAATATCCGCTTTCTTCTATATCTTCTCTAAATATGAAAGTAAAACTTTTACCTATTATAAGTATCATTATCAGATTTTAATTCTTTAGAATAGATAATGCTATATCCTTGTTGGCATAAGAGCTGCCAATCTTATATATTTTTCTTACTAAAGCTTTATTAATCAGCTTTAGACTGTTAATATCTTGCTTTTTCAAGTTTTTCAAAAACTCACTTATATATTTATATAAACCATATTCAAATATAAGTTTACTTTTTCTACATTAGATGATAAGCTCTGTTAAATTCTAACCAGGACTCTCTCCTTACTAACCTTTAATAGATTGGGAGCAATTTTCTACTATCGCTTTTGCCGTATTTTCTCTATTTCAAAACCTAGAACTGCACTAAATCTGTTGCTCTGAGCATTCTGAGTGCATCCTCACCAAATCTTTCTTTAGCTCACACCTACACAACGAATAATGCCTTTTTCAAATCTTTCTCACCTTCAAATAAGATCTACTAAACCCTACTTTTTGAATATGCCATAGCATTTATAGTAAAATCTCTCCTCTTTTAAATCTTCTTCTAAAAGAGAGAGATTCTACTATCAGGATGAGCGACCATCTGAATACTTTTCCGTCTAACCTATAAGTAGTTACTTCACAAGTGTTTCTACCTAACAAAATACTTACCGTTCCATGCTCTATACCTGTATCTATAGTAAAAATTTTCTTGATTTCTTCGGTTTTGCACCTTGTGATTTATATCCAGTCCTCCGGCTCTTTTGTGTAACAAGGCATCTCTAACACAACCACCTACTATAAATGCCTCAAATCCGTTTTTCTCATTTCTTCTATTATACATTCACGTCTTTTGGCATATTCATAGCATTTTTCCCCCTTATTTTAGTATGCTCTTTCCCCAATAAACCATTTTAGTTGCAGTTTTTGAACAACATACACATTTACCTTCTTTTCCTTGTCCATTTATGGTATACATCTGGAAGTAGCCTGTGTAAGTTCTTTTATCTTGTCCTCACACTCTCTATCTCCACACCAAAGTGCCTTAACAAAACCCGGCTTATTTTCTACTATTTCAGTAAATTCTTCCATAGTGTTAGCTTCATAAGTATGTGCTTCTCTCTATGTTTCTAAGGCACGCTTGAACATATCATTTTGTATTTCTTCTAATAAACTCACAACTTCTTTTTCTATATTTTCAAGAGAACTCACTATCTTTTTCACCCCGTATCTCTTCTAACTAATATACACTGGTTATTCTCTATATCTTTTGGACCTATTTCCAGTCTTAGAGGAACACCTCTCATTTCACATTCAGAAAACTTAAATCCCGGTGTTTTATCACTATCATCAAGTTTTACTCTTATGCCTTTAGCAAGTAAACTTTCTTTTAATTCATTTGCCTTATCTAAAACTCCTTCTTTATGCATAGCTATAGGAATTATCATAAGTTGTGTTGGAGCTAATCTTGGCGGAAGTTTGAGTCCGCTATTATCTCCATGAACCATAATTATCGCACCTATAAGTCTGGTTGTCATACCCCAAGAAGTTTGATGTACATATTGTAATTTATTTTCTTTATCTGAATATTGTATATTAAAAGCTTTTGCAAAACCATCTCCAAAATTGTGGCTGGTACCTGATTGTAAGGCTTTTCCATCATGCATAAGAGCTTCTATAGTATATGTATCCTTAGCACCGGCGAATTTCTCTTTATCTGTTTTTATACCACGCACACAGGTATAGCAAGGAAACCTTCCAAAAAGTCTGCATACAAATTAAGCATTTGCTCTGTTCTTTCTTGTGCTTCTGAGGGCTGTGGCGTGGGCTGCATGACCTTCTTTGCCATAAAAATTCTCTTGAACGTAAGAAAGGTCTTGTTGTCTTTTCCCAACGTACAACAGAACACCATTGATTTAATAACTGTGGCAAATCTCTATGTGATTTAATATTTTTAGAATAATAATCACAAAATAATGTCTCTGATGTAGGTCTAACACAAAGTTTTTCTTGTAACGGTTCCAAGCCGCCATGAGTTACCCAAGCAACTTCGTGCAAAAACCCTCTACATGATCTTTCTCCATTTGTAGTAAGCTTTCAGGAATAAACATAGGCATATAACAATTTTCTACACCTGTTTTCTTAAATCTTGCATCTAATTCCTTTTGTATATTTTCCCAAATAGCATATCCTGCAGGTTTTATAGCCATGCAACCTTTTACACTGGTATAGTCTATAAGTTCCGCTTTTTACAACATCTGTATACCATTGTGCAAAAATCATCTTCCATAGCAGTTATCTCTTGCACAAACTTCTTATCTTGTCCCATAATATCTCCTTAATCTAATCTATTTTTAGGATTTGTTTTCCGTATTATAATAAGGCTTTAGTTCCTCATCTAAAAATCTCATAATAAGTATCTGCTTTTCTATAGACCCTCAATGCAGTAATCTACAATTTACATCATAATAGGGTTTTTCTCCTCTCCTGCGGAATCTCATCTATATACCAAGTAATATGCTCCCTTTTTATTTACATAGCCATATTCTCCCCAGACTATCACTATCTAAATAATTTGTATACTTTTGGAACATAAGCTCTTAGTCAAATGTTTTTAAGAGGCTTATCACCTTTATTTTTACATTTTATACCATATTTAAGTTTTGGCACCTCCAACAGCTAAAGAATCCGGATTTTCAAGCTTAGTTTCTATTTTCTCAAATTTTCTTTTCTTTATCTGCTTTTTATCTGATAAAGCTTTACAAACCTATTACTATCAGAGCTATTTATATTAGATGCTATTTTCTACAACATCATCATTCTTTTCTTCAATAGTCTTATAAATTTGTTGCTCATATACATTTTGAATATGCTTTATCTTCTTCTCAAAGCTCACCATAAGCATCAATCTCTGCGAGTTTACCTGCATCTGAGTTTTTAATATCGTATAAAGCTTTGCTTAGCTTGCTAGAATCAATTTGTGCTACATAGCTTACATTTATCTCTTCGTTAGGCTCCTATTAGAAATCAGATCAAATTAATTTTTAGCTTACTTTCTTCTAGGGAATACGAGAGATATAGCTTGTTCTCTAATTTAAGTTCCTTATAGACTTAATGTTTTTATCTAAGATATCAGATAAACTTAATGAACCTGCTGTAAGCTGTCCATAATTCTTGATTTTTTATAGTTATATCTTTATACTATTTCCATCTTTTTGTATCTGAAAGTGCTTTATCTGAACTTTTTTCTACAAGTAAATATGTCTCTGTCTTTATATCTACGTTATCTATATTTACTCCTATAGTCCTATAGGCACTCCCTTCCGATCCTATACTACTTTCTCTTGCCCTTCAGGTACTCACATAAGACAAAGTCTGATTTTGCCAATCAGTAGTCGCATTTTTTTCAAATATTAAATTACTTTCATTTTAGTTTCATCTTTTTCTGCCATATATACTTTTTAATTTTCCGCATTGCTTACAGAAGATCTATAGTCAAAATTTTATATATAATTTCTGCTAGCTGTAGTTTCGAAATTTTTGATACACATATATAGGCTCTTCCGATATGAGTTCTAAACTTTGATTATCACTTCTATAATCCAGTTTTTTAAGCTCCAGATAATTTCTTAAACAAGAACCCCCACCATCACTAACAATTCCTATATCAGAAGGACTCGCTTCTGTCATAGGCACTTCCCTTATATCTCTCGTAGCAGCTTCATTACAGGCTATATTCCATCCCTCTATATAAGCTTCACTCTCTGTATGTATATTCATAGGTCTAATATAGGCCCAAACTGTATTTATTTTGGGTTCTTCAAAAGTTCCATTTATCAGATTTATATGTTTTGGGATATTTTCTCTCGTATTTGCCCTTTTAAATTCTTCTGAGGCATTAGTCAAACTAAAGTTACGATTTAAGAACATATAATAGACAAAGAGTCGTACTGGCTATACTAAGACTTAGTACCCCCACTTTTTCTATCAAATTTCTTCTATAAGTATACCTTTAATCTTCTAACTTTTCTTTTTATGTCCTTCTTTTGTCTTATAGTCATATCACTCTGTGCTGCATCTATTTTTCCCTTAGCGTAAAAATATATAATAAAGAGCTACTATTATACATATACACAAAACTAAAAATTCTATCCATATCCTAAGTGGCATATTATTTCCTCATTCTATCTCTTGCTTCACGTTTTTCCTATTTATCCATATAAGTGCCATTATCATAGGAACAAGTATAATAACAAACCAGAAAACAAAAGATTAAGCTAGCGTAGCCAGTCCAACATCTATAACTGTCAATAAAACCGAATTATAAACTTTTTCCGTTTTTCTATATTGTTATTTACAGATTCTATATCTTGTTTAATATTTTTCAGTATTATCTTTTTCTTCTAATACTGTTTTTCATCTTTAGATACATAACTATCTTCAACCACTACTTTTTTCTGCCTTTGTAGAACCCGTCTCCAAGCCTATACCTAATCCGGTTTCTTCTTGTCCCTTATCAATTGCCTGCAAAGGCGGTATCTTCATATATTCATAATGAGGATGATCAGGATATTTTGTACATACCCTATACATCAATCCTTCCTCACTAACTGTAGCTTCTTTTTCTACCTTCCACTCACTCCAGATATGTCCCGTAGCTTCTATAATTTCATAATAGAACTTCACCGGTATCCTCATCAACATATTTTCTAAGTCCTGTTTCTTTTTCGCTCGGTCTTTTTTCTATACTAATTTTATATCTATTTTCTTTGGCAAAACTAGGTTTATTTAGCCAAAAACTTATTGCTGACAAGCATATAAAAACACCAATAGACAAGATTTTCTTTATATCGGCATAATATGTCCTACCTAACGGAATGGCAGTCCCATCTTTAAGAACAACTTCTTTAAAACTATGATTTGCTATGGCTAAAGTAGATACCAAAAATGATTTATGTACTCTAATAAAATTCTTTGCATATAACAAGTTCTCAAGCTTAGTCATAGTGAAATAAACTCAAAAACTCTTATCCGCTTCCCATAATATGCTGTTACTATCTTTACCTTTAATTTCAAAATACTTTATACTGAAATAGCAATATTTCTATATTCATATACCCCAGTAAATAATATATATTCTTCAGATTTTTCTTTTACAAAGCTTTAAAACATCAGATATTATATTTTGCGTTTTTCTAGAGATGTTTCATCTTTTTACTATATAATTGAATGCTCTAACATCAAAAAAGCATTTAATATATGCTCTTTAGAAAACTGTTAAAAATACTATTTCTCCATTAGATCCTCTTTCCTAAAGCAACAGCCAGTTCCATGCCAGCTTAACTTCGGCATATTGATATCCAGTAGAAATACATCTATTTTCAATTTCGATCTTCTAATTCAAATAATAAATTCTCAGCACTCTCGTATACACTAAAATCTATAAATATATTATTTTGCTCGGCTATAGCTTTTAGTAAGACTGGAAAAATATTCTCTCTCCTTTGCATTATCATCACATAAAACCACTCTCACTCGTATTACCTCTAGTTTTGCTTCTTGCTTTCTCTATACTTCTTTAAAATATTGTTTTATTCTTTTCTGTAGGAGTCATAAACTCACTTATAGAAACATCGTGATTTGAATTATCTATAATAAGAGCTATATACTTACTCATATCCACACTTATATAATAAGGTCTTTGTAATAGTTCAGGAGATTGATAGATAACATTAGTTGTTAAAATACCGTCAATTATTCCTTTTTCGTAATATTCATCAAAGGTTGCAAGCCCATTTGTAAACAAGCCGAAAGTAGCACAAACAAACACTCTTCTCGCTTTTCTCTTTTTCAATTCCTTTGCAACATCTTGAACACTCTCACCGGAAGAAATCATATCGTCTATAATAATAAGGTCTTTTCCCTCTACATTGCTTCCAAGAAATTCATGTGCCAATATAGGATTTCTTCCATTTACTACTTTAGTATAATCTCTTCTCTTATAAAACATTCCTACATCAAGACCGAGCATATTAGCAAAATGTATAGCTCTACCCATAGCACCTTCATCGGGGCTTATTATCATCATATTATTTGCATCTACTTCTAAATCAGGATAATTTTTGGTAATGCTTTTGTAAATTGATATATAGGTTGTATAGTTTCAAATCCTTTTAGAGGAATGGCGTTTTGTACTCAGGTCGTGAGCATCAGATGTCAAAAATATTATCAACTTCATAGAAACCAGTTCTTGAAGAGCCAAAGGCACAATCCATAGATTCTCTCTTTTGGTTCTCTTATGTTGTCTACTTTCATATAAGAAAGGCATAATAGCATTAATTCTTCTTGCTTTCCTGCTGCAGCCGCAATAATTCTTTTTAAATCTTGATAATGATCATCCGGTGACATATGATTTTGTCATACCATGTAAAGAATATGTCATACTGTAATACATCCATCCACCATCAAGATATAAATCCATACCTCTGATAGATTCATCAAAAAGAACCTTTTGCTTCTCAGACCAAATCTATTTATTTTTGATTTTACTATATAAGAATCCTTTTCATATCCGGCAAAAAACTATATTATTTGTTTGTTCATCCGCATTTTGATTTCTCCAAGTTGAAAGATACCAATCTACCTTTTTACTAAGTGCCTCACAACTTGCTAAAAGGTACTAATCCTAGCAGTCCCTACGGTATAGTTTCAATCTTTCTAATTGCTTTTGACATTTTTCCTCCAAAAATCCTGTTTTTTATCCTTATATCATCGCCATAAAGTGCAATAATTTTATATAAACTACATGTTCTTGAAATTCAACTCTCTCACTATACATATCTCTTATCGCATTAATGGATAAGTTAGTTGAAATAATCGTAGATTTATTACTATTCAATCTATTATTTAAAAATTCTAAATAATTGAGAACTTGTCCAAGTATTATTAGTTTCTGTTCCCAAGTCATCTATTATAAGTAAATCACAAGTATCTATATAATCAGTAACTAATTGACTTTCATCATCTAAAAGCATCTTTATTTAACTTTGTCTTTTTCTAAATAATCAAAAAGCTGCATACTTGTTAAATATATAACTGAATGATAGCTATCCAGTAAGTCTTTAGCTATACAATTACTATAAGCTTTTTCCCACTCCGGTATTACCTGTAAATAAAATATTTCCTTTTCTTTATCAAAATTATCAACAAACTTCTTACATATATCGTAGATTTTTCTCCATATAAGCTTTGGCTGTTAACCCGATATTGCTGATAATCTTTTTCATCATCAAAAATATTCAAACTTGAAATTTTTCAAAATTTTTCTGTATCCAAAATACTTTTAATATTGGATCCGAATATAAAATATCAATCAACTTTTTATTAAAAGCAATGACACCTGCCTGTGGCTGTCATACCTGTATCTGCAATCTTCACATTCATATTGCATTTCCATATAGTCATCAGGAAAACCATATTCTTTTAGTAAAGTTTGCTTTTTATTTTTTATATCTTCTATATCTACAGAAAGAGACCTGATAAAATACTTTTTATCACCATTTTTCTATACTCTTTGTATTTACTAAAAGCCAGTCTTGATGGACTCTCGTTGAGTTCTCTCATCTGTGGAATAGTTTTTATAAACTGTTTCTATTCTCTTCTCATAATTAGCTCTTTGTCTACTTCTTATCTTTTTCATAGTCTCTCATAATAGAATTATACTGAGAATTACTAAATGCCATAGCTCTCCTTTCTGTAACACTTTATATTACCATTTTTACAAGATTTTTTTCTATATTTTTATACTAAAACTCATTTAAAAATTTCATTATATAGTTCCTGCTCGTTTATATTATCATTTCTTTGTTTCAAAAATTATTAAATTTATTCTTGGTTTTTAGGAAGAACTTTAGTTTTTCTATCCACTTCCGAAGACTTATGCCTATCATCCATATTTTTTATATCTGAAATAGTTCTAATTTTTCATCATACCACTTTGTAAGTATAGAATCTGTGTAATTAAAGCTTGGTTTTGATAGACTCATCATAGTTCTATTACAAAGCTTCGACTACCATATCTGTACTAAAAGCATAATTATCAAACCACTTATTTATAAAATCAAGCTCAAAGCTTAACAGGAGTTCTATCCTTTATTCCAAACGCATTCCATAACAGCCCATACTCTGGAATTATAAGAATTAGACACCTCTTTTTGCCGCCTTTTCTGCATCTATACCTGACCTATGCCAATCTATAGCTATCTTCTCCATATATCTAAGACTTTTTATCCTTAGATACACATCTCTATCAAATATTCTATAAGCTCTACAGACATATTTGAGATTATCATAGATAAAAAGCCAAACTTTGAACATCAGTTTGATTGAAAGTTCTTTTTAGATATGTCTGAGCTACAAAAAGTAACATCTTAAAAATCATCATCTTCATTTTAATTCTTTCATATCTACAGAATGTTTTAGCCTTTACCAAATCAAACTCTTCGTTATCCTTAGTTTCTATAACAAGCTTTTCTTCTCTTATCAAATCAGGTTCTTTATTAGATTTTGCATAATTAATAGGTTTATCTATTTTTTTCATATGTATTTTCTATACTTATATCTTCTTCATTTACTTCCAATAAACCCTTGCTTTCCCAAAATTTTAAAGATCTAAATACATCGAGTCTCCAACATATTAAGTGCATCTGCTACCTTATCTACTCCCATACCCTCTGTATAATTTCTTAAAATATACAAATATACCTTTATATACTCTCCATTAATACCCAACATAAAATCATCAACAGACTTGCAGGTATTACAAACATATCTCTAGGATCTATCTTCTCAAATTGTATTAACTATCACTTTCTCCCCAATATTAAATCGGTTTTATAGACTATAACATAAAGTAAAGTTAAAATTAAATAGCTACAGAAAACAAAAGAAATCACGGGTTTATCAACATTTGGATGTTTTAACTTAGTGGATTTTGTTGAAAAACTATTTGCCTAATAGGTTTTCTCCAACTTTTACTATATCTCCTGCCCCCATAGTTATACACATATCTTGTGGACAAAGTTTTTCTAATAAAAATGTTTCTATATCATTAAAATTATCTATAGTAGACTTCCTTACCTTCTTTTCTATAAGTCTTACTATATCAAGAGAACTAATACCCTAAGTTATCAGTCTCTCTAGCGGATATATCTTAGCTAGAACAATAATATCAGCTAAAAGAGCTTTGCAAATTCGAAAAGAAGAGCTTTTGTTCTAGATATAAGTATGAGGCTGGAACACTATAACCCTCTCTTATTCAGGTATTTTTCTTGCCGCTTTAAGGCTGGCTTCATTTCTTGAGGATGATGTGCATAATCATCTATTATATCTATATCACCCATAAGCCTACCCTTATACTCAAACGTCTTTTTCGCACCTTTAACAAAGCTACCCAAGCCTTTTTCTACTCTCTGCATCTATACCCAAATCAAGAGCTACTCCTATAGCGCTAAAGCATTGTATACATTGTAGTTCACCGGTTGTAGAGCTAAAGCTTTATTCTTCCATATCCTTAGAAAAAGCTGTATGAAAAACTTACAAAACCCCGCTCATCAAATACTATATCCTTAGCTATTATATCTGCATTATTCTCACCTACTCGTATAAGCTACCTTTAAAATCTTCTACGAGTTTATCATAATCTTTAATGGAAGAATTAATAACAAATGTGTCCCATTTTTATCTAATTTATCAATAAATTTTAAATGAGGCTCTATATCATCTATATCTAAAGAAATCCAAATGATCTGCCTCTACATTTAAAATCACTTCTATATTCGGACTCATATCCAGAAATGAATTAGTATACTCACAAGCCTCTGTTAAGAAAAATTTCATTTCCACCTATAAGTATATTCCCACCTATAATATCCAAAACTCCACCTATTGATATAGTAGGATCTAATTCTGCCTCAAGCAAAATATGGCTTAGCATAGCTGTTGTAGTAGGTTTTCCATGTGTACCGCTGATAGCTATAGCTCTTTTAAAATCTTCCATTATCTTGCCTAATAAAACCGCTCTATTTATAAGCGGTATCCCTAATTCTTTTGCCTTAGCGTACTCTTTGTGATTTTCATGTATAGCGGCTGTATATACAATGTAGTCTATATCTTTAGTTATATTGCCGGCAACTTGATTATAGTTGATTACAACTCCCATATCTTCAAGATCGGCTGTCAAATTGCTTCTGTTCATATCGAGCCTGATATAGGTAAATCCCTTTTTAATAAAATCTAGCAAGCCCATACTTACTCCGCCATATGACCTATAAAATATACATGTGCCGCCTTTTTAAATCTATATTTTCCATATCAGCCCTCGATTATTTCTATTATTCTCCAAATATGTAAAGTTTATATTTATCTAATACTAACCTGGTGATATTACCAGTATTCCTACTGCTATTATTTCCACCCTATACCCACTGTAAGCATCACAAAAGGTATTATATCAGTAGAACCATAGGCATATCTAAGCTAATGAAAGGTACTGATTATGGCATTTGCTATTATAGGTAAGAGAGCTTAGGTATCCTCTTTTGCAAGTAAATAAGTCCATAGCACTCATCAGTGTGGCCTATGCGAAAATAATCTCGAGTATAGCAGCTCCACGGCCAGCATGATTGGCTAAGCAAGCCCACACTGCTCCCGATAGCCAGCCGGTGTCGTGCAGGCAAAAATAACAAGTAATTCCACTTATTCTAAATTGTATGGCAGAAAAACTTATAGGTCTAAATGCACCAGTAAATTACCACATATAAGGTGCAATAACTCCACCCTATACTAATAAATTTTCGTTTCTCATTTTATTACTCCCTTAGTTTTTATTTTAAGTGTGGATGGTTTTCAGAACACACTATCTAAAAGATGAAATACCTACCTTAGAGGTGTGTATCCAAAATATCATCTAAAGATTGCTGAAAATCTAAAATAGTCTTATGCTTTTGCTATCTCTAACACTACAACCGATGTACCTAATATTAATTTACCCAGACCATAATATTCTCCATGAGAAGCTAAACTATAGGATTTGCAGCCTTTAAAATCAAACTTGCCTTTTCATCTATATTTTTATCTACATTTACACAAGTACTAGCTAAAAACATATCATGAGTACCTAAAGTGTATAATATCACTAACTTTACATTCCAAAGCTATAGGACATTCTTGTATATATGGTGCGACCACTTCTTTCGATTTACCCTTAGTAGTCAAGTTCTTTAAATTTATCTATTTTTGAACCTGATTTTACTCTGCAGTATCAGTTTGACTCACCAAATTCTCTGTACATATATTTATAACAAATTCACGGTTTCTTTAATATATTATATGAATATCTACTAGGTCGTACAGAAATATAAACCATAGCAGGATCTGAACATATAGTACCTGTCCATGCAATAGTTATAATATTTGCTTTGCCGCTCTTATCGGCAAGGCTTACCATAACTTGCTTGAACAGGGTATAGCATATTTCCATACCTCCAAAATTCTCTTTCCATTACAATGCCTCATATTTTTCATAGATTTCTTCTACTATAGCGTTTATACTCTTTTTCATTTCATTAACAGTTATATGAGCATACTTCTCGTAAATAGGTACTCTTTCATTATATAGACTTCTTAGAGTTTGTCCTTTCTTTAAGCTGACTCCTCTTTCTGTCAAAATCTCCAAGTCTTGATTTTTATAGCATTATATGAAAGTTCAAGATAAATTATATTACTTATTTTTCCTAAATGTTTCATAGCCTTCTCTCCACATATACACACTTCCACGGGAGAAATTATACTATTTTTGAACATTTATACTTGCATTAACCTCATCTTCTATCTTCCTAAAATCATCATCTCCATACTTCTCAATGATTTCTTTTAGCTTCATACCATATTTTTCTTGTATTACTATATCAACATCTCAAAATTCATTCCTAACCTCTTGGCTAGAACAACCCCTACCGAGCTTTTTCCCCGAGGGCAGGCATACCTATTAATGTTATATTACTCTTTTACCATCTCTTTACCTCATTGTTGAGCTGCCAAAGCTAAGGCGAGGCATTAATTGTTTTTCTGGAAACCACATTATTCAAATGAACAGTTCCATTATTATTATCTACATCCGGTTTTGTTTCCATATTAAAAAGCTTTATTAGCTAAAAGCTACTGCACCCGAACCTATACGAAACAAGTCTTGTATTTTGTTCCAAAATATTTGTAAGCATAAAGAAAATCATATCTTCTTCCGATAGCTTCATAAACCTCTTCTATATCAAAGGCATAAGTCTTTTTTCCAACTCATCCAGCTCCTTTTCATTTAAAGAACTGATTTGACCTACTGCCACCTTTGTTTTTCCTAAGGTAAATTTCTTATAATCTTGATGCAAAATATCATCATCAGTCTTTCCTGCAAGATTACTTGCGGCTGCAAAACATATCATTTGCATATTTTTCAATATCTATACCTGCAATATCAGCCAATTTTAAAGCTACTTCTTTATCCATAGGAATGTACAGTGGGAGATCTAAAAAGTAGAGTATCACTAATAATAGCTGAACAAAGTAAACCTGCTATGTGCTTAGGTATCTTTACACATTTCTCTCCATACATCTGATATATTATAGTTGCCGTACAACCAAGTGGTTGAGCTCTAAAATACACAGGTCCTAATGTTTCAACTGTACCAAGTCTATGGTGATCTATAATCTCAAGTATATTTGCATGCTCCATACCAAAAACAGCTTGACTTTTTCTATTATGATTCTACCAAAATAAGTTGTTTTCCTGTAGCTCCAAGTAAATTTCTACGAGATCATACCCTTTATACTTGCCATTCTTATCTATAACAGGGAAATATCTATGTCTTACTGTTGCCATTACCTCTTTTTATATCATCAAGATAGTCTGTATCTTGGAAGGTAATTATATTTTCTTTTTGTCATAAAAATAACTTATAGGCATAGATTGAGTTATAAGTCTTGCAACCATAAAGGTATCATAAGCTGTCGTAATTATAGTTACTCCTCTTCACCTGCTAACTTTTTGTATGGTTTTTGAAACTCCGGCACCTTCACAAACTATAATACAACTCGCACCCATTTCTATAGCACAAAGTTGAGATTCATACCTATTTCCTAAGATAACCAAATCCTTATCTTCTATATAATATTCCATCATATCAGGATTTTCAGCCGCTATCAAAACCTTACCTTGTTTAAAATAGGCATCTTCATCACCGACTATGAGTAAACCCTCCAAAGTTTCTATGATATTTGAATATCTGGTATCTGCCATAGATAAAATATGACTATCATGTATATTCATATATGATTTAGCTATATCTCCTATAGTAATAAGACCTTCCAACTTCCCCATTCCTGTCTACTGCAGGTAGGCTGACATCATTTGCATCACTCATAAGTGTCAAGCTTTTTCAAAGTAATATTTTTATTTACACCTTCAGCTTGCCATATTTCTATGTCTTTTATCTGAGTTTTTACATTTTCTATTAACTTGGGTGCTTCTACTCAAAATAATTTAATACATATTTAGTTTCTTCATTTTGGCTCACGGCTCTTCTTGCTTCGCAACCACTGCCTCTATATAATTTTTAGATATGCATAACTAATTGCCGAACATATAGAATCTGTATCCGGATTTCTATGCCCTACTATAAATGTCTTTGGCCTATTCATACTTCACTTCCTTTCATAATTTTTATATTTTTGTTCCATTAACATATACAAGAAATTTTAAGATTATTAGATAGTAGATTATCAATTTCCTTGTTAGAATTGCACAATTTTTACCCTATTTTTGTACAAAAAGATAGAAAATGACCCCTTGTATACTTTTTATTAACTATTTATTAACATTTTTATTCATATTTAGGAGATATATTAAACTTACAAAATCAATATTGCATTTTGATTACTATCAATTGCACATGAATTTTTCATAATTACCCAAGCTTTGTTTTTTATCAGGCTTGGGTCTCCTCATTTTAGGATATTTTTGGTAGAGTAGTCTTAAAACCACTCTACCTATCATAAAAAGAACTGATAATTTAATTACTTATCTCCATATAAATTTTTGTGGATATTTTCCTTCATCTATTAAGTTTCTTATAGAAGAAACAACACTTTCTTTATCTTCCTTATAAGTAACCCCAAACCACTTATCTTCTGTTCTAAGAACTTTTTAACATAGCTCTACCCTCTTTTATACAGGCATCTATTATAGTCGGTAAGAGATATTCCCTTTTTAAATCTCCTTCTTTATATTTTTCCAAAAATTTAGGAAAAACCTTTTTCCAGCTCTTCTAAAAATTCTTCAGGTAAGCCCCACATATTCATAGATACAAATTGTTCAGGATCAAGTTTTTACTTCCTTACCATCTCCATCTACTCCAAGTAATTCTGTACCTTTAAACTTTATTTCGTAAGTTTCTTTTACATCTTTCCAAAATATTGTCGCTACTTACCCTACAAACTCCACGACTAACTCCACCATTTTCACTGAGTGTATTCTTTAGAATAAAACCGCCCATACAAAGATCAAATGTATCTGACTTTCCATAATTTTTATCTACCAGATATTCGTGCATAATCTTAAATACTTTCAGAACCGTAAAAAGTCATCTGCATTAATAACTGCAAAAAGCACCTTTAACTTCCCTTTTATGCTAAGAACCGCCTGTCCTGTTCCCCATGGTTTTGTTCTTCCTTCCAGGTCTTGAAAAAGCCTACCGGTAAATCATCTAATTCTTGAAAAGCATATTCTACATCAATAATTTTTCTATTCTATTACCTATAATTTCTCTAAAATCTTTCTCCAAATCTTTTCTAATAATAAAAATAACTTTTAGTAAATCCTGCCTTTAATGCATCATATATAGAATAGTCCATAATTATTTCACCATTTGGACCTACAGGTTCCTAACTGTTTGATGCCTCCTCCAAACCCTAGAACCTATGCCTGCTGCCATTATCACTAAGGTAGTATCCATATTTTTCTCCTATCTTATATCACTGAATTTATATGGATACAATTATACAACAAATAATAAAAATACCAACTTTTTATTTAAGCTATTGCTAGTACTTAAATATTATGTTATTCTAAAAAAGCTTGCTAAGTGGTGAGCGTTCCGGGCCGTTTACCGGAATTTATACCTAAATGTATAAAATAAAAAAAAGGAGTATTTTATGAAACAATTCGAGAAGTTTTTCAAACTCAAAGAACATGGAACTGATGTTAAAACAGAAATTATTGCCGGTATAACAATCTTTATGACTATGGCATATATCTTAGCAGTTAATCCATCCGTACTCGGTGCAACAGGTATGGATAAGGGTGCAGTATTTACAGCAACTGCTATAGCTTCATTTATAGGAACTTTACTGATGGCATTATTTGCTAATTATCCTTTCGCATTGGCACCGGGTATGGGACTTAATGCATATTTCGCCTACACAGTAGTTTTAGGTATGGGATATACTTGGCAAACTGCATTAACTGCTGTATTTGTTGAAGGTCTCATCTTCATTCTTTTATCTGTAACTAATGTACGTGAACAAATCTTCAACGCAATTCCTAGAAATCTCAAATCTGCCGTTTCAGTCGGAATAGGACTTTTTATAGCTTTTATAGGACTTCAAAATTCTAAGATTGTTATAGGTGGCACAACTTTAGTTTCACTTTTTTCTTTAGACGGATATAATACTTTACATGGTGTAAGTGCCACATTTAATGATGTAGGTATCACCGTTTTACTAGCTTGCTTAGGCGTTCTTATAACAGGTGTTTTAGTTGCAAAGCAAGCAAGGTAAATATACTCTTAGGTATACTTGCTACTTGGATACTTGGTATAATATGCCAACTTGCAGGACTTTATGTTCCAAATCCTGACCTTGGATTTTATAATTTATTACCCTAATTTTTTTCAAATGGTATAATTCCTCCAAGTATAACTCCTGTATTTGGAAAAATTAGATTTCAATAATATATTTACTTTTAAAATTTGCTGTTGTAATTTTTGCTTTCTTATTTGTTGATATTTTTGATACTATAGGAACTCTAATAGGTGTTTCTACAAAAGCGGGAATGTTAGATAAAGATGGTAAACTTCCAAAAATCGAGGGTGCTCTCTTAGCTGATGCCGTTGCTACTACAGCAGGTGCCGTACTCGGTACTTCTACTGTAACTACTTTCGTAGAGTCTGCTTCAGGTGTTGCTGAAGGTGCTAGAACAGGACTTGCATCCTTAACTACTGCAGTCCTATTCTATTATCACTTTTCTTATCACCTTTATTCTTAGCTGTACCTGCATTTGCTACTGCACCTGCACTTATAGTAGTAGGATTTTATATGTTCTCAAATGTTATTGAAATTGACTTTAAGGATATTACAGAAGCCCTACCTTGCTACATCTGTATTTTTGCAATGCCATTCTTCTATAGTATATCTGAGGGTATTTCACTCTGGAGTTATTACTTACACTCTTATGAACTTAATAAGCGGTAAGGCTAAGAAGATAACTGCATTAATGTATATTTTTAACCATATTATTCTTATTAAAATATTTATTCTTATAATATAGTTAATTATAGGGCTGTAAAAACTCAATTGAGTTTTTTACAGCCTGTGCATCTATAGTTTCTATTAAGTTTCTAGCGAATTTCTCTACTTTTTCCAATTATCTTCGCTTAGTTTTGAAAGTGCATTTATGAAGCTATCCTTAAATTTTTAGTAGTATATTATTGACAAGATTTTTAAAATAGTAGTATTATGAATGTGCAGGTAACGATACGCTGTATATCTATGGTAGCGAATTAGCGTTTAAGCTGACTTGTAAAAGTCGTCGCCCATAGAGCCACCTATTAGGTGGTTTTTGTAAAAAGGGGACTTATATGGATATTTTTGTTTATGCAGATGAATCAGGAACATTTGATTATATACATAATGAGATATTTGTTTTTGGTGGTGTCATATATTTAAGTAAAGAAAATAAGGATATAGCTACAAGAAAGTATTTAAAAGTAGAAAGAGATATAAGAAATTCTAAAAAGTATAGAAAAATGAGATTAAAGCTTGTAAAAATTTCAAATGGAACTAAGAATAAAAATATTTCGTTCATTAAATAATACTCTAAAATTTTCAGTATAATTAATCAAAAAGAATAACATAAAAATATATATAAGCATAGTAAGCAAAAGATACTTAGATTATGCTTTTTAAGATTGCAGTAAAAAGTTTCTTGAAAGCTTGATAAAAGATAATATTATAAATCCTTTAGAAGTAGAAAAACATATGTCTATATGGACGAGGCATACATGCTACGGACGGAAGATATGAATTAAGGGAGAGCTTAGAACAAGAGTTTAAAAATAGGCACGTATAACTATACATATAGTAAATTTTTACGAGCCAATATTTATCAATCTAAAAATATTAATTTAAGCTATTGTAATTCTGAAAAAGTTCCATTAGTAAGACAGTGATATAGTAGCTAATAAAGTATATTATTGTGCAAAAATAGTAAATTACATACAATAGAAGATAAGGTGTATATAAAATATTTACCATAAAAGGGATGTGAAAACTCAACTCGAGTTTTTCTACATCCTTTTTGTATAATCTTATATATACTTGAACTTTTCTTGTTTTTAACTTAAACTCATAAAGCATTAAATAATTATGAGGTTTATATGAATATAAAAAGAACAAGCAAAAAGATGAAATTGAATCCGCTAGAGTAGCAAATCTTAGTTCAGAGCTTAGAAATAGGATTTTAGAAAATATACACATCTCACTGGATAGATATAAAGATGATATTTTGTAAAGCAAATAAACTGGACTTAGAAAAGGCAAAAGAAAAACAATATAAAAGATAGTATCTACAAAACGCCTCTAAAAATTTGATGAAAAGCAAACTAGAAGCTGTTATAAACGGTATTAAAGATTTAATCAAATTAGATGATCCGCTAGGTAAACTTCAAATCCACAGAGAATTAGACACAGACCTTGTACTTCGCCGTGAAACTTGTCCTATAGGACTAATAGGTGTAGTATTTGAAGCTAGACCTGATGCACTCATACAGATAGCCTGTCTTTGTATAAAAAGCGGAAATCTTGCAATTTTTAAAAAGGCGGTAGCGAAACTGCAAATAGCAATAAGACTATCTTTGATATATTAAAAATCCATAGAAGAAAGTGGTATTAAAGAAAATTTACTATTTTTAGTAGAGGATAGAGAAAGATATAAATACTCTTCTTTCTTGTCATGATAGTGTAGATTTACTCATACCTCGTGGTTCAAACGAATTTGTATCTTATATTATGTCAAATACTAAAATACCTGTTATGGGACATGCTGATGGTATTTGTCATATTTATGTTGATAAAGAAGTCGATATAGATATGGCTGTAGATATACTTGTAGATAGCAAAACTCAATATGTTTCTGCTTGTAATACGGTAGAAAACACTCTTGGTTCACAAAAATATAGCAGCAAAGTTTTTACCGGAATTAAAACTTGCCTTTGATAAAGCCGGCGTAATTATTAAAGGGGATACTAGAACTCTTGATATTATAGATTGCGAGCCGGCTACTGACAAAGATTTTGATACAGAATATCTGGATTTGATTATTAGTATTAAAATAGTTAATACTATAGATGAAGCTATAGAACATATAAATAAACATGGTTCACATCATACAGATTGTATAATTACAAGTATAAATGAAAATGCCGACTATTTCCAAACTTATGTTGACAGTGCAGGAGTTTAGCATAATATTTCTACTGTTTTGCTGACGGTTTCAGATATGGCTTTGGTGCAGAAGTAGGTGCATAAGTACATCTAAGTTAGCCAGAGGTCCTGTGGGACTTGAGGACTCTGTACTTATAAATACAAATTAAGTGGTAATGGTCATATTGTGGATACTTATGCCCCTTGGAGAAAAGAAATTTCACTTTAAAGATATATAATATATATTGATTTTTATAATAGAAATAAGGTTGTTGTAATAAGTAATAAATACTACAAAATATAATAAATTAGTTATAAATTGTAACTATATTTTTGTATTTTAATTTTTAATGCGACAGTCTATATTTTCTTTTTACATAGTCTCATACAAATTATAATCTCTCATTATTTGCAGATTCTTATTACTAAGTTCTTCTATAAAATTTGATAAACCTTTTGTATCATTTTAGCTAAAAACTCAAAATATTTTACTCCATCTTCTATCTCTATAACTATTGAGCCTTATTATCTTTTAGCGAAAATAATTAATAAATGTCTACCTGTTCTGCCATTACCATCCCGTAGGATGTATCTTTTCAAACTGCATATGAAAATCTGCACATTTGCTCATATAGATGAATATATTGTAAATTATTATATATAGCAAATACATCATAGCCGATGCTTCCTTTGAGAGTAGGCGGAAGATGAGCTGGCTCCAGTTTATAAACACATGTCTATAATCTGCTATTTCATCTATATTCTTATTAATAAGCTTTTGCTATATCAACTATAAAATTCTTATCAAAACTCTTTATCTATTATCAAATACATAACTAAAGATATTTATGATTTGACAAAGCTACTATATTTCTAGGTTTAGTATTTATTTTAAATGAATTGTCATTCCATATATGGCATAGGTTTTCAGACATAAAGATAGAGTATTGCTTCTATTGCATTTGAATTATAGGTATTTTCTGATTATAAAGTTCTCTAAATAAGCCCTATTATTCTTTATAAATTCTATTATATTTTTCTTGCACCTCCCATACCCTTTATATAACTTATAGAATTTCTTTCATTATATCACTTTCTTTTAATACATAAAACCTTTTTATTATATCCAAATAAAAACTCGCCTAGATTTCTCTAAGCGAGTTTGCTTTTTATCATAAAAGAATTAGTACTATACTCTAACCACTTTTAAATACATCTCCTTATAGTTATCCTTTATAAAAGCTTGTATTTTAATAACATCCCTACTCAGTCAAAATACCTTTATCAGCAAGTTTTTGTACTCCATCACTTCTCACAAAAACTGCTGAGCTACTTTCTGTTAATTTTTCTATCACTGGCATGAACATAGCATACATTCTACTGACACAAAAAAGTAAAAATATAAATAATATCCAGCCACCTTATTCTGTAATATTTAGCAGTATCTTCCTCCATATAGTTCTTATTCTTAATAAAATAATCTTTAACTATACCGACTTAATATCATCCATTGTTGCTCAGCATTTCCCTGAATAATCTAATACTACAGCTCTACAGGTCTATTTCAAAATTTAAAACTCTATATCCCTACTTTATCTTTTGGTAAAACTTGTATCCATTAACTATAATATTCTGCTTTGATCTGCAACCTCTTTAATACTGATCATATCCTGTTTTTACTCCTTTGATACTTTTTAGTAGCTCTTCTTTTATCTATATATAAACATCTAATATCGGCTCCTAAATCTATATACTCTATCTATTAACTCTTTAGAATGTTTATATTTGGTCATAACAACAATATATCCTTTTATCCCATTCTTTTTATATGTGAAAATATTCTAATGAATATGGACCTTTAAACCTTATTTTCATAATCCTTACATTCAAATAATAATATTAGACCTGTGTACAATATAGCTTCTTCCATGGTCTTGCGACACTCCTCCTCACTGTACTTATACTAACTTATAAATTTGCTTTTCCATTATATCACTTTCTTTTAATACATAAAAACCTTTTATGTATATCGAAATAAAAACTCGCCTCAGATCTCTCTAAGCCGAGTTTTGCTACCTATAGCTCATCTGCCCTCTATCCAAGCACCACCTTTCATTCCACATAGTAGTTTGATCAGGGTGTTCTGTCATTTTCAGCCACATAGATCCAAGTGGTCTCACAGATGAATTTCCTACATGATCCTAATGACTCTATGTACTTTCATTATATCTCAGTTGGTTCTACATTATTGCAGGACTTAAGAAGTACGATATATTTTAATACTGTCTCCAAACCTGGTATGCATATGTCCAATCTAGAGGAGTTCAAGTAAATACCACTTACCATCTTTGCTTATCCTTGTACCATCCACGAGATTAGATGACACAAAGAATCCATCATGTACTTCCGACATAAGTAGAGACCATCAGCTGATCGTCTTTCGACCAGCTTCATAGTCCCAGTAATTCCGGTCATTTCTAAAGTGATATGTTTTCGAAGCTCTTCTGACTGCCATCTGTAAGTATAGAAAGCAAGATTTGCCCACAACCTGCATACTTCTGAAGTACCTTTGACAGACTCCAAATGCCCAAACATGATTATCCCTTATCAAGTAATTTCCAATGTCCGCTTCGAAAGTTCCCACTGTGGCGGGCATGCTTTATGCAGCTCAAGACCATTGGTCACTCCTGGCTCTGAGCTCCTGCATTTCTCATTGCCTGTTCCAATCGAAACTACCTGTATCCGGCCACCATTAGGGAGTGGGAATAAAAGTCCAAAGCCAGCCTCTTGCAGCTATTGGCCAGCACCTCTGACTCTGTAGTTGTAGCTCTAGGGCTTGCTGTTTTAATACACTGCTTCTAGATGCCGGTTTAATAGCAGCTTTATCAATCATTGTTTCTGCATAGCTTACAAGCCTTTTGTAAAGCTCATCTTGTGCTGGCTTGTCTTTCTATTTCTCCCATCCATTATCAGCAATGTCCCGCACAGAAAATAAGCAGACCTTCTTGTGCCAAAGCCCCATTTAGTAAATCACTTCATTAAAACTTCTGACTCATTGTCACGAAAGTCCTCTATATACAGTAAAATGCTTACCGATCTGTTCCCACGTTTTGTGTTCCTACGGCAGTGCAATGAGTATACTTATCACGCAATCACTCAAGGACTTTAAGCCTGCATCAGACTCATCTTTATATTTGCTGAGGTTAAGTCATTTTCTATTATCTTTAATTTCAAGGTTTATACGCACTCCGCCCTCACTATAACCGAAAATATACTCAACACCATTTTTAAGTTCTGTCACGACTGAGCCATCTCTCATAGTCTGCTTCTTGCTAAAGCAGGTATATGACAAGTACAGGTTCACTGCCTTCTACTAATTCATATAGAGAGCATGTTCTCCTTATTTATCTCTTTGTAAAATTCCCGGTATTTGCATCTTGTCTCTATCCTCTAAAGCCATAATCTTCCCACACGCCTGCGTTTCTCTTTTTACATGCCTTGAGGCTGCAATTGGGATAAAACCACAACTTAGCTCTCTAGCAGTAGTAATAGCACTTGCATTACTTGGAGTTGCATCTCTTTCTTTCAAGGTATACTCCGACTTTCCCTGCTACATCTATATCAGGATTTGTACCACCTAAATCAACTTGCAACATTCTGTGCATCTGAAATTATTGCCGGACTCCATGAAGCTCTGCTGCACCATACACTAGCTCTGAGAACCACATTTCCTCTAGGCATTGTAAATCTATACAGTATTTCCATCGACCATTACGCTTGTTGAGCACCCAATGAGTTCCCAAACCATTAGCACCTCTAAAAACCACTGCAGCATTTACAGGTTTTGCCTTTAGAGTAAACAACTATTTCCTGATTAACACTAGTTATATCAAGTCCTGCCGGGTTTCATTTATTTCAATATCATCCGGATTTATAAGTATAATTATTATTTGTACCTTGAGCTGGTAGCGTCCTGTAATTCATTCCCTGTATCTTATCTGTTTCAGCATCATGATGCTGCAGGTTTTGCTGGGACTACAGTATATCTCGTATCAGGACTGGAAGACTTGGAGCAGCCCAAAGGTTCTTCCATCTGAGCAGGTGTAGTCCATGGAATAAATTCATATTTGCCAGACCCATGATAGTACAAGACATACCCCTTGTGGTTAGGCTCAAATATAGCCTTTTGTTTTCTCCGGCAGTATCAGGCACTACATTGTGAATCAGAGCAATCGTGTTTTAATCTCACTCTTGCAGGAGATCTAATAAACAGGTGTTTCTGAAATATTATCTCCTATATCAGCACTTGGAAGTACTTCTATATAATTTTATATGTAGATCCGACGAATAGCGCCATCAGAGTAATATTAGGAGTTTTAAATATCTTGAAGTCTCCTGAAGCAGCTGAATCTTTTATAACCTTTTCCTACCCCATCTGTAATTTCATATAATTACAGAGGATCCGGATTTAACGAAAGCTACTTATCTCCACTTCACCTGTATTTTACTATTAGATTATACTGTATGATTTATCACAATGACTTAGAAACTAAGTCTTATGATGAATCTTGGTACCACAGATAAGAACTATATACTGTGTGGTATCAATAGTAACCCGTGCATTATTAGGATCATACCATCTAATTCCCACATCCCATCAGCTGTAGTTCTGTATAAGACTGGTAAACCCTTTCACATTATTATTATTATGTTTTGGATTACTTCTTCATGTTCACTATTTGATACAAAGAGATGGTCTGAGATTACCATAGGAACCATTTTCACACCATATCATACCTTAAGATAATTTCTTTTCTCCAAAGAGTATCTTTTCACTAGTGACTGAAATATAATCAGCAATTGGTTCTTCAATTGTTCCATAAGTTCCACTTGTACAACTACTCGCTTATTTCAGACCAGCCAATTAGTACTGCCCATCATACATCTCAAAACATTATAACCTAATTTAGCTTTTATAGTTGGAATGAAGCCAAGTATCAGGCCTGTTATAAGTAATTAGCTGTATTTCTTTTTCAGCTTCCACAGGTCCATTTGGTTGGATCATACTCTTCTGTAGGCTACTACCTACTAAAGAATTCGCTTCCATTATCAAAGAGTACATTAATTCTACTTTTGAAGCATCCTTCTATATGTAACTTTTATATAATTACAAGAAGTGTCTAATATAGAAATATTTAATTAGATCAAATTACATATCTTATAATGACCTGCTCACAGCATTTCTGTAGGTGCGTGTTGGTGCTTGATATCCCAACCAGCCAAGTCAGAAGTGGTAAATTCTCCACTTGTATTTGACTTTAATCTAACACAAGAATGATCTGCTGTTTCTATCGTATTTGCAAAAGCTTGCACCGCCTCTTGACAAGATTCTTCATCCGTTATAGGATTATTACTAACAATATAAGTTGCTATGCTTACATTTAACTTATACGCCGGATTTGGAATTATACATACTCTGAAAAGCCACATTCTGCTAGGCATACTACCGTTAGCAATCAGCGCTCAGTAATCGCAAAACACTACCTGATGTTTTCTAAAGCAGTTACATGTCCAACAAGATTTTCTGTCGTACGCAATTTCCAGTTAAATGAGGAGCTTATCACAACCTCCGCTGGGTGTAGTATCACCTTCTGTAACTAAACATATCTCTAGCTTCGACCACCGGCCACTCTTTAGGTTTTACTACTAAACTATTAAGAGGACCTACTCCTATATAATTTGTTCTTCTGCACTAAAGAGTTTCCTGTCCGCAATGTATTTTTCTCCGAAACCATCTGTACTTGTAAAATCCTCCTGCAGTAGTATCTATACAGCTACTCTTTACATCTGCATCAGGTCTATATCTATTAAGTAACTTCCAGATCTTATCAGAATATCTCTGCCTTTCTAAGTGTCATCTGCATCTTTGGATCACTCTACAATCTGTTATATAGGTTTTCATTATTTGCTATTAGGTGTCGTTGTACCCGGATCATATATCTCTATACTGAATCAGCAAGTGCGTAACCTTTACAACCCGGTATATTTTATAGTTTGTGTGTCTGATATGTAATCGTCTGTTGTTTTAGTTACTTCTTTGCTATAAGTAGCAGTAAATGCCGCCGTAATACTTTACAGGCAGCCTCCCTGATGCCGACCCATATATAGTTGTAACCTTGAAAAGTGTACCATCTGACTCAGAGTAATTAGCCTTATATGGTGTCCTCTATATGGAAGCGTTAGTTGCACTTTATTTTACCTTTCATCATCAACTCCTGTCAGACTCTGTCCAACTCCATAAATTCTACACCCGAGTTAAATGCTACTCCATTCCAACTAATATTTGGTCTGGCGAGTGTGGTTGTCTCCACCACTAGCTACAATGTAATCTCGTCCATAAGAGCCAGCTCTTTTAGCTGTTTCATGCCATTATCTGCACTCTGCTGCTGTATCATTATTCCTTGCATATCCACTTATAATTCCACTCAAGGCATTTCTAAACTCTCTATTATCTGACAGGATTTTCGTCTGTAAGTTAAAACCCGTATCTAGTGGAAAGCCAGCAACGTTGTTATATCTGGTCATCATCTTTATCTTGAAATGAATTACCATATGTAATATCAGGAAGTCTCACACCTCAAAATCATGATAAATACCTAAGTCAAAGCTGTATATTGCCTTGAGGAGTGGTTTTGCTGCCCATACAGTGAAGAGCTCTGTGCGAGTGAGAGCCGGTGCTGCCATGCTCGCTAGTCATAAGATTAGCACATATCTTTTAAACTCATTTCTTCTCACTATCTCCTATCACTCCTACTGCATCCACTCACCGCTGGCATTTACCTTATAGTTTCACTGCAGGTGTGGTAGTAGCATTTGTACATAGTGAACCCTCTGTGTCTGCGATCAGAAGCATATTTGTAGGAGCAAAAGTAGCACCTACCTTCCATTCCATAAGCACCTCGTGCCCTTATACATAACACCGCTACTGCTGTCTGCAAAAGTACCAGTACTCTTTATTATTTACTGAACCTTCGGTTGTCTCTAAAACCAAGATGTAAGCATCTCTACCACTATCAGCACCTGGCTCGTGGATTTAGATAGTACCACTTACTTTGTTCTTGAATCTTTTATACCAACCTCGTTATCATACTTTGATTTATCAAGTCAAAGAAATACTCAATTTGTAACAGGCCTTTCCACTTGCATCTGCTGCAAGTATTCCCACCCCAAGTACTATTATTATGCCATCCACCACACGCAAGATATTGATACTTTCACCTGTAGAGAGATTTACTGTCCACATGTACCTGTTTACACCAAGCATAAAGTTCTTTTCAGGCTCTCCTTTGTAGAGGCATAGCTGAGGTACTCTTTAGCCCTCACAACGAACCGCCACCACCGCTTGGAGTTTCCGCTCGCTTCCGATATAAGCCGTTTTATTTGTGTCAGCATCTGTCAATTACATCTAGCTTTCTTGTTTACGAAATCGAAAGCATTGCCAGGCTCGGGCATATAATTAGCTTTGTCTTAAATTTCCTGCTTCATCATCTCTATGTTTATCAAGAACTGCTGCATTGAGCATCAGTAATAGCTTCTTTTGGCCCATTCAAACTGCATTGACTATAAATGGACTCGTCAGAGAAGTCCTCTGCTTCGCAATCAAATCTGTCAAATCAACTCTAGCTTTATCAACTTGCAGGCTTTATTAGTATTATAGTAAGCTAAACATAACTGTATTTTTCTTAATACCTGCATCCTCATCAAATACCTGTAATGTTTGCAGGCATATCCTTTGTACTCCAGCTTTTCATATAATCATATTGCACACCGTAGATATTTTCTAAACGGTGTTACAAGAGCATTTGGTGACTTGCTCCATTTGCGTACGCTTACAACTATAATCAGTATTATAATAGCTTCTCACACGCCCTCATTTCTTCTTAACTTTAAATCTCTTATAGAAGTTTCTATACTAAGATCATTAAAGCGTAAATGATCAAGTACAGGATTGAGTCATCAACAAAGCTTACTTTGAAAGCTTTTGAACAAACAAGCACATATTTACACGAGTAGGTTAGCCTCTAAATTCAAAATAAACCTCCTGCTGTTTGCTCTGGATCATAAGTAGATTCACAAGTGTCACAGTACTGCTAGCAGCATTTACATCAAACATTTGATAATCTAGCACATCAACATCCTCAGCACTCTAACTGAACTCACATGCATACAAGTTCTCGTATCGCAGCCGTCGCTCGTCAACCAATCTTCCATCAACATATCTTTCCAGCAAAGATATCCAGCGCCCAAGCTGCCAGTAAAGCATCTGCGTGATCTGTACCTGATATTGATTCTGTGTTTACCAAGAGTCTTTCAGCACTACTTGCATCACGCTTATTAAAGATTACTTTGTAAGTGACATCTGCACTCAGTATATCAATAAGTTCTCTAGTCTCTTATCTGTTGTGTTTGCTCATCCATTCCAAACTTGGTACACACTGCTCTGGATCAAGTCCAAACTCACCCATACCGCCACCTCCTGGTTTCTTCTCCCATCGTAGCATTAGATGGATTTGTAACTCTTCTTTCATAAACAGCTTTTAATACTACATTTTAGCTTCCATATTGAGCGAAATCCCTGAGTATTAATATTTCCTGTTATAGCAGAAGCTACGACCGTTCATTACTTCTCCAATACTTGAAAGCACTACCGTTTGAGCTTGTAGGCTCTGCATGCATAGTTACACTTTCACCCTTTTAACTCCTGATCGTATCTGGAAGCTCCCTACTTGCAGTATCACCTACTGTTTCTACTTTTCCACCCTTCAGTTTCTACTATATACTTAGGAACTTCAAATCCATCTCCAGGGTTAGCTATAATCTGGCTACCCTCAGGCAACTTATCTCTTTGAGTAAGTGCTCTTGTAGTATCACCTTTCTTTCTGGCAGCAACTACCGTATATGTTGCATTAGCCCAAGATTGTCAAACACTCACCTGAGGACCTTATGTTTATCAGCAGCGATGTTTCCAAACCACTTATCAGAATTCATCATAAGGAAACTACATTTCCGTCCCTCATCCATTGTAAAGCGTAATCTGAATCAGGATCCGCCGTGATCAACAATTATCTCTAACTTTTACTGTCATTGTTTGTAATCATAGCCTACTGTATAGTTTTGCAGGTTCTTACCGGTAGCACAACCTTTTTAGGGTGCTGAAACTCCTGTTATATTTGCACATCATCGCCCTTATTGACTGTTACAGTAGATGGTGTACACCTCACATACACTGTGGAATCTTTGTACCAGGATATAAGTCTCGTAGAAGAATCATCTAGCAGGAGCTTCTTTATTACATCAATAACCTTTCCTCTAAGCCAGCAGGCAACTACATATACATTATCTTTATATACACCCAGTCACTCTTTATCTTACCCTTTACCATTCTTTCAGCAATCATACCTTGTTGGGTTAAAAGTATCCTAAAATCTGCACCCAAACAAGCAGGATCTTCTTAAATGTTGCATAATAAGTCTCATGGATTTTCAAGACCTGCAATTATCTTGCATAGCTGTCACTTTCCATCTGTCCACTTATCAAATAGATAGCTTCTTTACTTCAGGAGTAGTATTTGTAAATCCACTTATTTGAGACCAAGTCTTACTCACACCATGTGTGATAAGGATTTGTTGTCGCAGTATTATTTACTTGTCCAAGCGTTCTTTTGCCGCAAAGTTTATATCAATCCCAGAACTCAGTGATCTTTCCACAAACTTGGTATATATACTGTTACATCACCATCAAATGTTTTCTGGGTTCTACTTTTTGTGTTCCTTGAGGGTTCTAAATACCATGTCATCAAATTTCCAGTAATAAGGAGATGGGTTTGATACAGTGTGCAGCTACACCGTCAAGCTTCCTTGATTTTCCTGAAGCGTGACAGCATTTGCTCTACCCTCATCACTGCCGTCATTCTTTAAGAATTGGAATCGAAGTAGCACCTGTTACACTACTTATCATAAGATGAGCACTTTGCATACGCCTATAAGTAATACTAGTTTTCCTTAGAACTGTGGATCCTGACTCACATCATAAGGAGTATTTCACACTTATCACCTATCATAGTACCACCTGCAAAGTTACTCTGCACTGTCAAAATGCACCTATAGCGCTTATCTATAGGAAGCATTATGATAAATATAAACTGCATTCCACCTCAGCAAATGGTAAAGTTTCACGTTATCTCCTCTGTTATAAGGATTTGGAACAACATTTCCTATTCTTTTCGCTATTATTATCTGCAGCAACATATTTTGAACTCCATAATAATCAGAACTTGGAGCATAAGTATATCTCGAGCAGTTTATTCTCTGATTTGGCATATATGCTGTGAACGTATTATCAGTACTGGCTAAAGCCTACTGTTTCTACCTGGACTCTTCTGCCATATCTCTCATAGTCTTAACTGGTATCTGTACTACTCCTGTAGTTGTTGGTTCTGCATGCCACAATCTTTAGCACTTACGTCATATCCCAACACAGTTAAAGGTTGCCTAGCTGTTACTTTAGTTTCAGCTGTTCTATTCTGTACTGTAGACTTTGTATTTCTGCCTTGTGTATCATAATGTTCTACTTCAAATGTCACTCGGTGTTGTATCTAATTTCCATATCTTATAATCCAGATCTACAGCACCTATAGGCATATGCCCCGATAAAATCAAAATTGCCATCAAAAGCTACCTCACACTGTTTGGATCTACGCTTTCTGTGCTAAATCTCTTATATCCCGGCATATTTAAAGGACTGGCAGTTAGTAGTACTTTGTATAAGTATAAGCATCGTCTCGGTCTTTCGAAATGTTAGGCAGGGCAAGCTTGTATTATTATTTTTATGCTTAATCAAAATGCATAGGTATTTGATCTACTGTCCACTTGGCGAAATATAGTACTTTTGTACCTATTAGCAACAGGACTCATCAAGGCTAAGGTGTCTTGTAGGCGTGATAAAGTATCAGTCTCCGCATCATATCTCACCATTATTATTGGTATCAGCCACATACCAACCATCAAATATATAGCCCGGTTCTTGATGCTGTTGGCACAGAAGCTGTTGGTGCTACACCAGCAGTAGATATTATCTTTCCTAGCTGAGCTTTATTCCGCCATCTGCATAAAAGAATTTTGGTGTCACCTGCATTCTTTTATATATTTATATGTACAGATGATCATCACTTAGCATGAAACCATCTATATTTCCTTATTACCAACTGAAAGTCCAAGTGGTTGGTATTAGGTATGATATCTACCCTTTATAGATATAAACTCTCTGATGTTAAATCAACCGGCTTCTTGCTTCTATCTCTACCAACTACATTAACTGTAGAGTACTTTTCAGAATTATAGTGCAGTCTGCACCTCTCTTAGATACTCCACCTTATATGTATATTCAGCTGCTGACAATTCCTAAATCTTCTTAAATCAGCTGCATGTCCATTGGATCGGTCAATCTCTATCTCACAGGAAATTGGTTATTGTAATGAACACTTTCTCTATCTGGCAGGTCTATTTACTACCGGTATAGCTACTGTCTGGCTAACGAGGATATAATGTACCAAGTCCTACTCTTGAGTACCCTGACATATTTCCCGCTACAGTTATCTTATTGCTCTCACCTGAAATTACGGTACCATCTCAGTAGCTTGCACATTCAATTGTGTATTAGCAGCTTGGACCTGTACATATGGCATTGCTATCTATAATGAAACCTGAAGGACTATCACCCTCTCTCCTATCTCAAACTTACCTGTATCTGATCCTCATGCGCCAGCTGCACTCTTGATAGGAAATAGCTTCGTCTTTATGACACCAACCTGTTGTCATAGTGAAGTTGCAGCAGAACCTGTAAGTCTCTACAGCAGAGGCTGCATAAGCAAAATCACATCCTACCTCTTACCAGTTACCACTTTGTATCAAGTCAATTTCTCGTCACTATCCCACTCTTTACTGTTACCGCTTTGCAGATCGCAAATACTTCCAGGTATTTTATGAATTTTACTATTAGTAAGTTATAGAGCCTGTTTGTAAATCAACTGTACTCGCACTCTGCACTTTATCAAAGCACCTGTAGTTTTGTGGAGCATTCTCTTTGTCACTGTCTAACGTAATATCTGTAAGTTCAAGTGCTGTCCTTGATTCTTCTTCCAAATCTGGGACTCTTAAAGGATCTTTTAAGTCTGAATAAATCCCTCGTCAAAGCTCCTGTGCTTCTCTCTCTTTTATAGATACTTGATTAGAAACGAACATTATGCTCATCTAGTTCTATAGGATAAGCTGCTGTCTTTGATCTTTGTCTCAGTGAGTTTCTTTTATATGTAGTCCCTCGTTTGTAGAAATTGTTATATCCCTTTTCTAGTGCTGTTTTCAAGAGTTTCATCCAATTGCTCTCTATATCTCTCATATACATTTATATAAACTCTTCTAGGCGTCTCAGTATCGTTTCTGGAGCTTTTTATAGTCTTATATAGGTGTTCCTATGTGTCCTCATCTGATAATCTGTTTCCGTCCACCGGATCTTACATAGTATGTAGGTCCCTTCATAGACCATGTGCAAAATGTGCCTGTCTTGCTCTCCCGCAAAAGGTCAAATCTCATAGAATATGCAAGACCGAGTCCACTGAACTATAGGTACCATTTGGCATATATGAGATATTATCCAAGTCGTGATATAAATTTTGTGGGAAACTACCATAATAACCTACCCAAGTTGTTAACTTAGAAGGATCTTCATCTCCCCTCTTTTGTATACCAAGTTTTAACTGTGGATGATAAGTTAATAAGTCAGCAGCTAAGGTATTAGTACCACTATCATTTGATTGACCATGTATACCTTCTATCTTATTTCCTGTTCCCGTTTTTACTGTAGACCATACAGGTGCTCCATCATGTCCTGCTATCATTATATCTGAACCTGAAGAAAACCAGACTGTACGTCCACCGTCTCCATTGTTACTAGAACGTCTATTAGCATCAACTATCTTAGGATTATCACTATCTTTATCCGTATTTGAATTATGTACTGTATATTCTGTTAGTATATCTTCCATCTGCACTAGGTTTTACTGATAATCTTACCTCTAACTCTAAGTCTCAGAACCGTCAAAAGCCTTTATAACTTCACCGTTTCTCCACTCTCCATCTTTACTCGGATAAAATTTATTACCCAAATTTGCGGTTGTTCTTAATGTTCGGTTGGTACCTAATTGTTGTGTCAAGTTTGCACCTTGAACAGTTATTCCACTTTGTCCAGATGTTATACTCGCACCGCTAACATCTGTAACCCCAAATCCTACGGTGGTATTAAAACCTTGAGGATCATACGATGGATAAGTAATAGACATATTACCGCCATTTATCTTATCAGATATAAGAAAGGCCTCTTCACTTTCCTGAGTCGCCTCTTTCGTATATTGGTCAGGTAAACCGTTAAAATCAAATTTCCATCCTTCAAAACTTCCACTTGAACCTTGCTTTATCCAACCGAACTTATATGCTGTGGTCTTACCTTGTCCGTAAGACTCTGCAACATTTTTTCTTCCATCAGCCGCCGGTACAGCAACTGTTCCGTCAGCATAGCTACCACCATAGTAATGCTTATGCTGCTCATTACCTACAGGTTGACCGTCAATCAAGTCAACATCATCTTCCAATACGGTTGTATAATCCGGATCGCTTGCAGAAGCCAGTACATTATATGGAACTGACTGCAAAGCTAATCCTAAAGCTAAAATCGATGCTACAACTGCTTTTCCATTTAAAAACCTTTCTTTTCATTTTTACACTCCTATTTTTAATGTTCAAGACTACAAAAGTCTCTCGTCAGTATTATCAAGAGAATATGTTACAGGCTGTACATATCTTGCGTTTCCTTTCAGACTGCTGTCATATCTCCAGTATCTACCGTTCTTCCATCTTGGTGCATCACCGTCAAGCACTCTTGCAACAAATCTACCGTTTTGAATAACAATAAAAGCTCCCTCTCTATCCCTGATGATTCTTCTATTGCCTTTAATAACAGCAAATTTTCTTTGTATCAACTCATAACATAATCTCTTCCAGCACCTGTGTTGATATCAACATGCCACAGCCGATATCCTCACTTGCCGCAAGTCTTAAACCATTAAAGTAGTATTTATTTTTAACTCTTTGTAGAGTAGAACGGTTTCCATAAACCTTACCTGATCTTGATATTCCAAAAACTGCCTCTCCGTCATTAAGGGTAATTGTGTATTCTCCATCTGACATCATTGAGCCGTCATTAAATTCATCTGAATTAAATATATACAAGTTTCCTCTATCTATAGCAGGTATAACTGAATTCTCACGTGCCTGTAAGAAGTCTTCTATTCCATTCATTTACATCATATTTGTCACTGAATTTACCATTCCTTGCATATAATAACAAAGCTCTGCCTGCATACGTCCTATGCCGTCAAATGCATACTTTTGCCATTAACACTGCGTATTCCGTTTTTAAGCAATTTACTGTTTGAATCTGAACGCTACCAGCTATATTCTTGGGAGTTAAATTCATCTTCGCTAAGCACATCTGTAGGTACTGCCCAAGTCCATCTATCCTTAACAACTGCACCATTTGTATCATTTTCTGAAATTTTAAGTCTTGCATCTGAGCTTGTAGCCTTAATCTCTGTATTATTAACTGAGAAACTTGGAATCATAACTCCATTTTCATCAAAGGCATAGCTGACACCATTTATAGTCATTACCTTTTCTTTTTCGTTATTCTTAGCCTTAACTATTTTTCCATTCTCATCAAAGTAGAGCCACATCTGAGCATAGTTTGAATAATCTTTCATACCATGTTCCGTTCTCATATTTGGAGCTAATGTAGTGCTTGTTTCTAACCAGCTACTTGTACACATAGCACCTGTTTCATCAAAGAAATATTTTGCATTTAAGAAAGCATAACCGTTATTGTCGTTTTCTACGACTTCTCCGTCTTCTCCGATAAAACCTGTGAGCATCTTACCGTCACCTGTAAATGCATATTTGATACCGTTTACATTCTTAGGATAAAACTTTGAGCCTGAATTTCTAAAAGCTTTTCCGTTTTCTCAAAATAATACCAATGTAAATCTCCGTTTTCATCCGCCAACTGTTTCCAATTGTTTCTAAGCATTACACCATTTTCATCAAAATAGTAGTAATCTTCATTTACGGCAAGCAGACTATCAGTCAACATATAACCGTTATCACCGATATAATAAGTGGCATTTTCTCCCTTAACAAAACGACTCGCCTCTACACTGCTGTCATCTGCACAAATACTGCCAACTTCCTTGTGCATCTTGTTGCCAAGTTGCCGCAAAAGTAGGCACAGAAAAAGCACCCATGACAACCGTAGCCACAAGCGCTACTCTTACAACTTTGTTTTTCATATTACACCTCTCTATTCTTTCTCTAACTTTGGACAAAGCTCAAGCTGATATGCCCAACTATTGAAAATACTCTTATTATATTATTTCCTTAACAAGTAAATATATAATATTTTTGTGATATTTTTAATCCGTTATATTACTACAATACAGAATATATATCAGAACTTTAATCTATTAAAGTGTATTCTGTATATTTTCTATGATATGCCCAAAATAATTATATATTTTGTATAGATTTTTCTCTCACCACGAATATTTTCTTAAAAACTATAAAGCTTTTTATTAACTTTTATCAAATTTTTGTTCAAATCTGACGCCATACCAATGTGCTTTGTCCGATAACGTACTTTCTATACTGTCTCACTACAAAATCCATAGCTATTTTAACTGCCCTTTCTATAGCTTTTTCCACTCTAAAGCTCCTATAAAAAGCGAGATATAAATATATCTCCCGTTCCATATGCAAGAGGCTTCATATACCTTGAACTTATATAACTTATTTTCTTCTCAGTATCCCTTGTTACTTTTTCACCTATAGCTACTTTAATAACATCATTATCTATTTTTATTCCCTTTAAAATTATGCTTACTCTGTAAGTTTTGAGAGTCTATCTAATATAAAAATTTATATAAGCTTCATCATATATTTCTTTTATATTCTATATCTGCAAGTAAACATGCCTCGGTTATATTAGGACTTACTATATCTGCTTTTTCACATAATTTTTCATAGCTTTCACATAGTCCATATCAAAACCTTTATATAATTTTCCGTTATCAGCTATTACAGGATCAACTATTTTAAGACTACCTCTATATAACAAATTATCCATAATATCACTACATATAGAATTTCGTTTTCTATTACCTAAATATCCGCTATATATGGCATCAAAAATATACCCTCTTTTTCCCCAATGCTTACTTATAAGTGGTATATCTTCCAGTCAAATCTCTAAAGGTATAATTACAAAATCCACCCGTATGCGTACTAAGTACCGCTGAGGGAATTATATCCGTTTCTATACCACAAGCACTTATTATCAGGTGATCACTGTCAAGGAACATTTTCCCGAAACAGGAAATATCCTGTATGCTAAGTAATCTTTTGCTTTTTATTTTAAAATTATCCATTAATAACCTCCAAAAAGCTCATGTTTTTCCCATCTTTTTATAAGCTATTGCTTTTTAGATTTCACATTTTTCTACACTTCTGAATATATTTTTTCTATATAAGGATTTTCTTGCCAGTTCTGCAATAAGTCGTTTAACTTCTCCACGCATAGAGCCTTGCTCCGTTCCACCACAAGAAGCTACAATGTTCAGTGAGTCTACACGCACAGGCTATAAATTGTAAATCATTGTAAATACGCCAATGCACTATATCTTTTTCTCTTATAAGATATAGGGGTCTTATAAGTTCCATACCCTCGAAATTTGTACTTTTCAACTTAGGCATCATAGTCTGTATTTGTGCACCATACATCATACCCATAACTATCGTTTCATAACATCATCAAAATGATGGCCCAAAGCTATCTTGTTACAACCAAGTTCTTTTGCTTTAGCATATAAATGTCCTCTTCTCATTCTTGCACAAAGATAGTAAGGTGATTCTTCTATATCGGCCACTACATCAAATATTTCTGACCTAAATACTTGTATAGGTATATTCATAAGCTTGGCATTATCAAGTATTGTTTGATAATTTATATCGTTATAACCTGATTCATAACCAAAAAGACAAGTTCAAAGTTCTTTTTCCCATGTCTTTTCAAGCCCTGAAAAAGCTTTGCCATAAGCATAGAATCTTCCACCTGATATACAAACTGCTATCTTATCCCCATCTTGTATAAGTTCATATTCGTTTATAGCGGCTGTAAACTTTTTCCATATATCTTTTTCTGGAATTTGATAATACTTCTTTTTCATCTCTTTATTTTTTCTCTCTTTTTATCTTCTGTTTCCAAAGTGCATTCTTCCAACTTTTTCTTCAAATACGTTCTATGTCCATTTACTATACTGTACATCTCATATCCGTTTTTGGTGTACTCATAGGCTATATCATCTGTAACCCTCACCTGTATAAACTATATAAGATATATAGGTTTATCTTTGTAAACTCTTCCTTATGAGAAGCAAAAACTCAAAAAGCAGGTATATTTATTGCATTAGATATGCACCTTTCAAAGTCATCTGTTCCCTGTATCAATAATAAGTTTATCTCTCATATCTTTTTCTAATTCTTCTAAAGTTCTCTTTATCATTTTTCCTCTTGCTCTATTTACTTAATTCTACTTACGGCACATATAAAAGTCTTTTATATATTTAGTTTTCTATACTTATGCCATCAGTTTTTATTCCTTTGTATACAACATTCTCTTATTATATAGTATTATATCTTTTACATTTGTTTTCTTACAACCAGATACTCATCTCCATTTCTATAATACGGACAATCTCTGTAAGAAGAAGTCATAAATCTTGCCATTTCATCTCTGTCAAGATCCGCCTCACAAATATAATATATCTATAGTCTTCATCATAAAACAAATTTACATCAAGTATCACATATATCCATATTTACTCCTTAAACAAATATTATTTGTACTAATACTATATAAAATACAGTTCCAAAGCCTACACTTAGTAAGTATTATTCTTCCATAAATGTATTGAAAACCACAAAAATACAAGCCAAAATTTCGTATACCTCTGCTGCCATTTAGGAAATTTATACTTTTCAAAACAATACACCACCAACATAGCCATAATTGAACAAGGCAAAAACTCCACCAAGATAGGATATGAAGTCCGGCGTTTGGACCTTTAAATATTACAAAAGTGTAGAAATCTAAGCGTCATATATTATTGCTATAAGTATCAGTATAAAACTACGCTTGTCCATTTCCACTCTCCTTTTATAAAAATATCTTAATACAAGTAATATCCCTAACATAGCAGGTATCAAAAATTATCTCGCTCCAAATATAAGCGAAAGCTATTATACTGACTATTAAAACCTATTATAGTATATTTATGTTCTTTAGTATTTTGCCACTGTCCTGTACTCAAAATTGTTACTAAAAAGAGTAGTCATAGCAAAATCAACACCTTTTTGTATTAAATTTTATAAAAGTTCCAATACCTGAACCTAGTGCCGGAAACCTATGACCCAACAAATTTTGATTTGAAGAGCAACTATAATATTCACTCTATCTTTTTCGTCTATGTCCGCATTACAAATAACCGAATAAGTTTCATCAGATAAGGTAAATATAGTATAATATTTTTAATTTATTAAGTTTTTTAAATTTATCTACCATTGATACACCATAAAAACAAAATCTTGTATGTACCATTAATGTTATTATAGCTGTTACACACTACTTGCACCACCTGCCAAAGAGTTCTACTCCCCTAGATATTGCATAGAGCCACCATAAAATAATTAGGCTCATAAGTACTTAGCCACAAATATATTGGTAACCTTTTTGAGCTAGTAGTATCTCCAAAACCTATGCAGCCACTCAAGTATCCTGCCATTATGGTAAAGTATCTATAAATGCTTTTAATATATATTTCTCATTTTCTCGCCTCGAATGTAGTTATAGTAAAACTATAATATAACAAAAACACTCTACTAGGCTAGTACCTATAGAGGTTTTAAATACCTGCAATTTTAAATTTAACATATGTAAAGTCCCCTGGTACGGATATATACTCTTACCGCTTATTCGGTAAAGAGAGATACTATCCTTATCAGACTTCATCTATAAAAAGAGGGTAATTTCCTAATCTTGCGTAGTTCTCTTGCTTAGAGTTACTTTCAATGTCTGGCTCTTATACCTGAACCATCTAATCTTTGTATAGTAAGTTCTACACTCTCGCCACTCTTGTAATAGCTTAGAGCTTCTTTTAGCTCTTGCATACTTACAACCTCTCTCCATCAAGTCTTTTGTAATGATATCTTTCTTCAATTCCTGATTTGATGCTCCACCACCTTCGACTAACTTATAAACATATATACCTCTTTCGGCATACTGCAAGATTTTGAGACTCTCTTCATCTATATCTTTTGACCTTGTATACCAAGATAACTCCTGGCTGGTTTCATCTACTTTTTGTTCTCTTGTTTGCTGAAAGATTTTCTACTAACTTGTACCTCATTTCTATAGGTATTAGATAACCCTACATACCTTCAACAGAGTGAGAAGAATATTTATTGAATTTATGGCTCATAAGCTCCGTCCTGTATTTCACCAAAAGCACCACCTGAGTTACCCGGACTTTATAGCGGCATCTGTTTGAAGAAGTTTTCTTTTGTACCGTTTCTTTCAACTCCACATCCTCTATTTAGGGCACCTTATATCCTACAGTTTACAGATTGACCGAAACCAAGTGCTACATAGCTACTACACCTTCTCCTACTTTCAGCTTATCACTATCACCTATGGTAGCAACCTCTATAGCTTTTTTGGTTTCCTCAGATAAATCAGAGAGCTTGACTGCTATGACTGCTATATCAGCTTCACTATCTCCACCTTTTACAGTAGCTTGCACTTCTTTACCGTCTATAAAAACAACACTTAGCTTATCTGTATTTTCTACTAACGTGATTGTTTGTTACCATTAATAATTCATCTGCATTATTTCCTATGATAATGCCTGAACCACTGAATTTGATTCATAAGTTTGAGTTCTTCCGAACCAAGTATAAGCACTCATTGTGCTTGTCGCATTTATGGCTACTACTGACGGCATGGCTTTTGAAACTATATTTGATACATCCCCTATACTATTTGAACCTGTACTGGCTGTAATTTATAGTGTTTTGTAGTTTTATTTCCTGTGTTTGCTTGCCTATAATGACAGCCCCAGCTTCCTTTTTCCGTCAAGCCATATTGTATACTACATAGTTCCTCCTACATAGCACTGAAAAGTGCAGCTGAACTTATTATAGCCGCAATGTAAACGATTTTTCCTAATTATGCAGGGAGCTTCTTCTTTTGTAATATTCTTCGCTTTCTTGCCCTTATCACTGTGCTTTCTCTTGTCCGTGTGCTATCTTTTTGTATATCACTGTCTTTGTCACCTACATTCTCTCTTTGTGCCATCTGGAAAACTCATCATTTCTCTCTAGGCTTTCAAGATCCTTAATAATATTTCTTCATTAGTATTTTCTACATTTTCATTCAGTCTTACATCAAACTCTACTCACATCTTTTCTCCTATCAAATAATAATGTGTGTGAAATAAAAAGCATTGACCTTTCTCTAAACTATGGTTTAGACGACATCAATGCTTCAGTGATTAAAATGTGTATTAAGTTTATTTAATTCCAGAAAAAGAAAACATGTTTCTGTGTCCTTAATCTATTCCGGCTTTGTTTTGGAAACAGTCTATAGCACCATCTATACCACTTCCACCTGTATTGGTATTTGAGCCACTTCTTCTACCTCTGTCGCTCGTTTCTTTTGCATAGGTCTCGGCACTTTCACTGCTCTCCTGAAGCAGGTCCTCTCACGCCAGCTTCTTGTTGCCTCTCAGAACCGTGTGGAGCTGCATTTTATGCGCTCTTGCATAGTGCCCAGCAGGTCTTGATCTCATACATCTACAGCATTTCGGCTCTTGCTCTACCTAGAGCCCCACCTGCCTTTTGCACCTCACCCACTTTGTCGTTCTGACCTTTGCACTCTCGCTTTGGTTTCTGCCTAGTTCTCACTCTGGCTTCTTGCAGTCGGCCCTGCTCTTGTACCTCTCACGATTAGAATATGCACTCTGCTTTCTCCATTCCTGGCATTACCTTTCTTAAACCTCCTTGCGACCCTCGTACTCGCAACCTCCAGAAACACCTCTTTTTCCATCTCTCTCGATTTTAGTAGTTTTAAGGGTCCTCCGCCTGAAGCCGCTATTTTGCATCTATATCTCTTTCTACAGCATTACTTTGCTACTACTATGTCTTTCCATTACAAAAGAATGTATGTAAGTCTCATTACATTACTTTCCAAAGTCTTTGGTATGATATTCCAACCTCTTTGATCCCATCATCGGAATCACTTTTTCTCCGGAAATCCGTAGTCTAGCCATATTATATCTTCCTATGGTTCCTATATATATCCAAAACTGTCTTGCAGAAAGTAAAAGTTTGTTGCAACCATAGGTGAACCTCTTCTGCTACACCTTGCAAAAGTCTAAATCCGCCTTTTTGCTTTTTTACAGAATTTTGCTCCAATACTCTTCTCTGTCTTGCTGTTCTTTCAAAATCCGAATCCATATGTCTAAGTCTTGCATAAGCAACCGCCTGTATACCATCTAAATGCTGCATACCTCATGATCTGAACTGAACCTATGCCTGTACCTTTTACAGTTTCAGTATCATAACTATTGATTTCTAAGCTCTGCAGGTGTGACTATCTATATCAGCTCCACCCATAAGATTTACTGTAGTTGCAACAGCTTTCCAGCTAAATGTTACATAGTCTTTTATATCAAATCAAGATTTTTATTTAATGGCTTTTACTGCTTGCTCAAGTCGCCTACTGCATAAAGCATTTAATTAAATCTTAGCAAGACGACCATTTCCTGTATCAAGATAGTATCTCTATATACTGAAGCTATTTTTTATATCTCCTGTAGATCTATTCATACTAACTATCATTATAACATCGGAATTATTTCCTTTTCCGACTGCTGAATTTCTTGAGTCTACTCCAAAAACTGCAAAAAGTCAAATAGCCTTCCATCTTTTCTTTGCTCCTGATACTCGGAAATATCATTATTTTACATTTGCCTCTACATAATCAGGTCTTCTGTATTTTTGAGAGTTATTCTAAAACTATAACATAAGAAAAATTAATATAAGAGTTTAAAACTTCCAATATAGAAATGTTATAAGTCTTTTTCTTTTTCTCTTCTCCATTCTAAGCTGACGCAAATTTTACCCACACCGTTTTACTTTTTATTATCTCTCATAAATCCTCCATTTTAATACGCATTTTATTTATAAAAGCCTTTAAATCACTGTTAAAAATAATATTTTAAAATCAAAAGCCCATACTCCAATTTTCTATGTAATATAGGTCATGATCTATTCTTTTTCTATACTCGTATCACCCCTATATCCATTTACCTGAGCCCAACCTGTAAGCTCCGGTCTAACTTGATGTTTAATCATATAATGAGGTATCTCATCTCTAAATTTTTCAACATAAAAAGGTCTTTCAGGACGAGGCCCTACAAGACTCATATCTCCTATAAATATATTGAAAAATTGTGGTAATTCATCTAAGCTTGTTTTCCTTATAAATCTACCTATAGCTGTTACCCTTGGATCATTTTAGTTGTCCACTTTTTGGCTTCTTTGGGGTGGCTCTACCGCCATAGATCTAAACTTATACATTTTAAATGCTTTATTATGAAGTCCCACTCTTTCTTGTGCAAAAATAATAGGCCCTTTGTCGCTAAGTTTTATTAATACAGCTACCATAGCATTATAGGTGAGAATAATATTATTCCAACTAAAGAACCTATTATATCAACTATTCGCTTTGACAACGCTCTATGTAATAAGGTTAAAGGTACATATCTTATATTTATTATAGGTAAACCTTGTAAGTCTTCTACATGGGGTACTGTAGGTATTACATGATTATAATCAGGTATAAACTTTGTATGTACTCCGGAACGTTCGCAATCATTAACTATTCGCTCCAACCTTTCGTATTCTTTGATACTCAAGGTTATAGCTATCTCATCAAGTAGATTCATTTCCAATATAAGTTCCAAATTTTCTATAGTTCCAATTACTTTTATGCCCTTATATTCAAATCCACGCTCCATATTATCATCTAAGATACCTCTTATATTATAGCCCCATTCAGGATTTGCTAAAACTCTATCTATATAACTTTCCGCCGCTCTGGAATAACCTATAAGTAAAATATGCTTTTGATTATAACCCTTAGCACGCATAAGTCTAAGAATATATCTTTATTACATTTCTTTCTAAGATTGTTAAGAATATATCTATAGCATAAAAATATAAATACTTAATTTACGAGAAAAATGGTATATAGTAACTCTTTGAACCCATAAACAGCACTAAAGTAAATATCAGTAAGCCTATAGAATTAGCTTTAATTATATTAGATACTTCTTCCCTACGACCTGACACACGTTTCGGTACATCAACTTTCAAATATAGTATTTTAACAGAATATATAAAGTGCATTATGGGTATAAGAGCTGATAAAAGATACAGTCTTACCTAAGTACAGCATGTATTATTACCGCAAACATAAAAACCAAGCTAACAAATAACTAAGGCATTACAAGAATATCTATGAATACATGTGATACGTTGTTGCCTTTGATTTTCTTTAATCATTATGCCTCTATTTCTTAAATCGTCTATTTAGAAAATGTCCTATATAGTCGAAAAAGTTCCCAAGAAACATTTTCCATTCTATATTTACTAAATCCATAAATCTAATCTTTACTAAAATCTACACTTTTACACTTTATATGTAGAAAATCCTTCTTAAGCCTTCCACATAACTCGTTTTAAAACCCATTTTAGAAAAGAATATATATTTTATCAATATATCCTAAACTTAAAGTATGAAGTCATATTTAGCAAAAGTATTATATTACTTTTGATTCTTATAATGCAAAATAAATATTATTCCTTGCAGCTAACTTGACCTTAAAAGAGTTATACTTAGAACCGCTGGTTGCACTGCCAAGATGATAAACTTTAGCACTTGGACAAAAAACATTTTTGTATCCTTTCAGTCTGGCTCTAAAACCTAAATCTATATCCTCAAGATAAAGCAAAATGCATTTCACATAAAAATCCTATCTCTTAAAATATCCATTCTATAAATAGCCGCACCTGCACAGGCCATAAATACTTTGACTTAGATGTAATTTATGATTTTTCTCCTAACCTATTTGGTATGCAAAGCCAAGTAAACACAGTCCATCACCTGCATCATCAACAATATCCTTTTGTGACGATTTATCATAAGCGGACTGACTGAGAAAGATTTTTCACCTTTTTATAGCTTGTACCAACTTTTCTACATAATCACAAAAACTTCTCGTATCATTATTTAATAAGATTACATATTTCATCTACTAATTTAAGTGCCGTTACTAAACCACCAGAAACTCCCAAGTTAGTATCTAAATCTATAAAATCTATATTATTTTCTTTTAAAATACTCTTTGAGCCGTCGCTTGTTTCATTATCGATTATTAGAATTTTATAATCTTTAGTAAGTTTGCTTAGCAAGTGAATTAAGACATCTTTCATAAATCTTTAAACCACATAATTTGGGTATTATTATACTTACTTCCATACAGCCCTACATATACTTTTCTATATCTTTTATTTTATAAGGCCTCCTATTTTCTCTTTGGATAAATCTTCTAGAGAAAAATCGGACTTTCTTAAAGTTAAATTAAGATTTATAATATGGATCTCCCTTTATTTAATATACTTCCATTTTTCAGAAAAGTAGCTATTTCTCTATTAAATCTTTCTATTTTCTCAGGTGTATCTTCAAGTCCTCTCTGATTTTTGACTCATAATGATATAAGCAAACATAAGATTGTACAACTAATTTCTCCGAATTTTCTAACTTATACACATAATCTATATCGTTAAAAGCCACTGCAAGGTCTTCTCCGTAATCCGCTACATCTTCAAAAACACTTTTTAGACATCATACAAGCTTGCGGTAACTCCTGAATAGTCCTGTGTTATTAAAAGCTCTATTAAAATATGAAATTCTTTCTTTTTCGAGTCCTATAAAAGTATGTCCTGCTATACGCCAAAAGCCTATAACTACTCCTGCGTGTTGTATAGTATCATCTCATAAAGAGTCTGGCCCCACAGATACTCTACATCTTCTTTTGAATATATAGAACCATTTCTTTTAATGGAGTCAGGTTCTATAAGTTCAACATCATTATTTAAAAACAGAAGATATCACCCTTTGCAAAAAAGTAACTGAAATTATTTATGGCTGAGTAGTTAAATTCTCTATCCATTTTACAACCCTTACATTAGAAAATTTCTTTTTGTATCTTTTCATCAATATTCCCACGTTTCAGGTAAAGTAGAGTTATTTTCTACTACTATGAACCCAAGATTTTTATAAGTAGACTTTGTATACACACTTCTTATGGCTTTGTCCAAATCTGCTGTATGATCTTTATTTGGTATAATAACAGATACCAACTTTTCTTCCGGTGCAAAAATTGTATGATAAATTCCGTAATAAGCACCTTTTTCTACCTTTTCTACTTTTATATCAGGCAAAGCCTTCCTATAATGTTCTTCTATCGCTCTTTGCTCCGGCTTCGTACGCATATAACTTGCTTTCAGGGTTTATTGCAGTAGATTTCATATGACAACGCCAATGATAAAGCACTTTGGGTATATGTACTATTTTATTTGCTTTTTCTGTCATTCTAAATATGAAATCAAGTAATCTTGAGCTCCATCAAACTCAGCTCTAAAACTACCATATTTTTCTACTAAATCTTTTTTACAACGAACAAGTGGCAAATATAATTTATATCAAGTAAGTCTCATATTAAAATCAGGTTTAAAAATGTGGCTCAAATAACTCATCTGTTTCTATATCCATCTTATCCTCATCTTTGAATATATAAAAACATCACATTGTGTTTCATTTATAGCCTTTACACATTCATAGATAAATTTGTGTACTGACATCATCACAGATTTACAAAAGAACAATATAATTCCACTTGCCATAGATAAGGGCTTTCCATTTGTAGTATTCTCATTATACCTTTAGTTTTCACCCAATACTTTAGTATTCATTCTACTATCTTATTGCATTATCTCTTGATATATAACTTCATTTGATTTACCAAGTCTACTGCCATCTGCAAATATACTTCAAAATTTTATATGTTTGGAGCCTGAACTCGACTTCTATCAAATCTCTAAGATATCTCCTGTATTTCAAACGCAGGTATGTTTTATGAAAACAAAGGTTCAGGAAAACTTTCTTTCTTTGTTCTTCTAAAGTTCTGGTTTTAGAAATACTAACCTGCTACCATCTGAATATCTTACTTACTTCTATACTTCTAGTATCTTATACTTATTTTTTCACTGCAACAGTTTCAGTTTTACCATTTTGATATTCAAACCCGCTATACACTTTTCGATTAAACATAGAAAGTATACGTCCCAGCTGGTTACGTCTTTAACCACTTATTTTGGTACCAAACTCTCAACCATCTTCATCTTTGCAATTTCTTCCATCCACTCTATAACTATAAAATAAGTTCTATCTGGTAATTGCTATCCAAAAAGATATATCAAGGTCCGAAATCTTGATTCATCATTCTTACTGAAGAAATGCCCACAAACATCATCCTCTGATGCTTATAATCTTAGCCTTCTAGCCCCCATTTTCTTGAGTGCAGAACTTATAAGAAACCGTAAAGAGCTGCTTTCCTACTGTACCTAACCCATTGAATATATTGGTATTTCTTTATATATTCATTTTATACTCATCTCTTTACTCAGAATATTCCTGTAATCGGAAATTCTCTCTACTAGCCAAAATAGTCTTTCTTCTAATACTCTTTTACTCATGGTAAGAATATATTCACCCATCATACCTATAAAAGATTTGAATTGTCCCAAAATAACATCTCTATTATATAGGCGCTATCTCACGGAAATCCATCCCAATAAAGTAGTTTTAAAATAAGATATATAATAGCTTACAAAAAAAAGTTTTGAAACTACCACCACCAGTCAGTACCATATGCAGCAAGTCTCAAAAACCTAACTTGTGTATATGAATACTTAGTATAGCCGATCATATAATCTATAAAGATTAATAGCCATTATACCTTCTTTAGGTTGTCTATAGGCTATTTCTTTAAAAAACCAAGTTCTGCAACCATTCTCAAAGAGTAGGGTCATCTAGAATTTCGCATTACTTCTAAGTAAAGGGAAAAGTCGTATCACATAAACTAAATCCTGTAAATGTTCTATCTGTTTCAACATCAGATAGCTTTTTTAACTTATCTTATAGCATAAGGTTCCTGTTTCATACATAAGTACATTTCACGCCTTCTTTTTATCTTATAGTTATTCTGTATCCTCTTCCCAAGCTGATGTTTCTTGTATCAGTCCTATCGGATCTAAATCGGTGTTCATAAGTATAGTTGCATCTCCACTGCTTTGGTAACATCGTACAATATGTAAGGAATTAAATTATCTAAAGTTCTTGCATTAAAATATAGCTTTAATTTATTATTAATTTTTGTTGTTAAAGCCTCTTTAATATTTCTCTCGATTTTATCTCATCATTATCTATAATATAAATCTACAATCATAGCTTGCAAGTCTAGTATCAAAGATTTTAAAGCCCATATAGCTTCTATATTTTTCTTCTACAGTATGTATGATTATACTCAGCTTTTCATCTTACTTCCATTCCGGAATGAGGCAAGCGTTTTATGTTTCATCCCCTTTTTCTTCTTATCAATTCTAAGCATTTATATAAGGTCAAAATTGTAAATTTTATGTGTTATAAGTCTTTCTACCTGGAAATCTTTATATTCTACTGTATTGAAGATCTTCCACATTGTTCCTTCCCACCTTTCCAAGCTCCATTTTTAGATTTTTAATTTTGACATCTCCACGTCCACAGTAAACTTTGAAAAGGACATACTCCATCCCCTGAGTGTTTAGTTTTAAATTCCATAGCTCCTTCCACCATATCTGAGTATATGCATAGCTCATCTAAAGTTTTATCATTTCACCACAAATTATAGCTGTTAATTTGCACCTCAGCCTCCTTTAGTTTCTGGAGTAATTTTTTCACATATCCATTTCCTTATAAGAATATATCACTGCCTGCACCATACTTATAAGCTAAATCTTTGCAAATCTGTTTAGTCCCTAGGCTGCGATTTCACTCGGCGCCATGCAGTCTTGGTCTTCAAGAACTGCTTATAAGGCCAACTGCACCTATACCAAATACTACTAACAATTTCCTCGTTTGTATATCAGCTTCTTCCGTACCTGTAAATCCTGTCAACCATATCAACACACATAAGTGCATCTTCTATATCCACTCTATCAGGGAAGTATGTCAAATCTATATCCGCACTTCATTTTATGGTTACCAAAACACTCCATTTATACTGACTCATGCACGGCAGAGTAGTTTTTCCTGTATGAGGCTTCCTCTTGTACTTGGTGGATGTCTCCAACTGTGTCATATAGATGGTAAACTACTACTATATCACCCATTTTAAAATCCTTTACTTTTTCTCCCCCACTTCTACCACTCTTGCTATTGCTTCATGCCCAAGTACAGATTATCAGGCTTTTTAGAACTCAGTTCCATAGTATTATATCACTTGTACACATCGAAATAGCTATAGGACTAAGCTCTTGTCGATAAGCATTGATTTATCTGTGGTTCTTCAATTCCTTTTATATAAGTGCTTTAGCCGGACTTTCAAGAAATAAAAAGCTTACTTATTCTCCTAAATATTTTCATGATTTTGTCATTAATGTATATATCTATTTGTTTATTAAATATTATTTGTTTAATATTACCATACTTTCTTTGTATAACTCCAAAAACGAGTATTAGGTAGATATATCCGTTTTAGTTAGCATCTAGCGGAGAGGATTTATCATATGACTTGTAGGTATAGTGTAGACTTGTTTAAAAGTGAGTCAATCTATAATAAATTCTATCTTATCTTAAATCCAATAAGCTGCACATAAAGTAAATCCTTGATGGCCTGCACCCCAAATTGCCATTTTTTTATTATTATTTTATATGTTTCTTTTCTATGAGTTTATATGTTTTCTTTACATCTTCTTTGTCTTACTATAGCAGACACATCGGGCTTTCTTGCAACTATAACTGCCAAAGCATCTCTATTTACCCTTCTTTCAGAACATCAAAACCTGTATCGGCAAGCAGAGTTTAAACTGTCCATACTATAATAAGCTATATGGTCAGGTATTATTTCATGTAAAACTTTCCTTGCTCCACTCATGTATCTGGGAAACTTGGAACTGTTATAAGACCATAAGCCCTTCTCTCTAAATTATTATAAATAGCCCTAAGATAGGTAAGAGGTTTGAGCTGATGTTCCAAAAAATTGAATGAAGTAAATGCCTTAAACGGTGCATTTAAAATATGATTTTCACTTTCGGGAAAATCTCCCATTCACATTTAAACCATTTTCGCGCCTTTTGTACCAATCTTCGCTATGCCTGACTCCCATAGGCTCATCGATAATCTTTAAAAATTCCAAGAAACCTCCGCCACCAAGCAAATCAAGTTCTGGTATTTTTGATTGTTTGCTATACGAAATAAATTATCGTACTGATTACGCCTAAGTTTATCTATAGTTGTAGATAAAGTCTCCTGCTCTTATCGTATCTTTTATAGTAAAATACAGGCTCATAATCCAATTGGAACTAAGCCGCAAGCTTTATGAATGATAAAGGATATATCTATACCTTTATCTTTATCCAAATTTTCAGTACTAGGCATATCCAGTAGAGACGGTATATTATTTATAGTAAATAATTTTCCAATTCTCCTATATATACTATGCAATTCTTTTCAATTATCTCCTACCCCTCTTTTTAAAACTAAACTTAGGTGTAAACGTCGGTTACTGCTTTTAATTTACTTATATCCGGACTTTCAGTATGGTATACTCTAGAACTAACATCTTTCTTTGAGAAAGCCCAATTTTTGTTCTTTCTTACCATACATTTCTGCATATTTCTAAGGCAAACCTAAAATTCTCGCATCTTCACCAGCTATATTAGTATATATTTTATATTCTTCCTCACATCTGTGTTTCTATTCTCTAATTCTATTTACTTCAAATCTTTCTCAAAGATAAGTTTCTCAGTATAGTACTGCTGTCGCCTCTATAAAATGTAATTCCACTTTCGCTTTACACCTCACCAAGCTGCAATTTCTTTATCTTCTTCCAAAGTATACAGGTAAGAAATTAAAGAGGTTTCAAGGATCAAAGTAGCCATAAGTGCTATAACATTCTGAGATGAATATATTCAACATCATCCTTTTTCACAAAAGTTTAGCTGCTTCTCTTGCTATTTTAATTTTAGCTTTCTTTCCACATAAAGAAAGCGGATTTTTCTGGCTACTAACTCATCACATTTTCTTCTATATGTCTATCCAAAGCTCGACCATATCATCTCGCTTGAGGATCCTGCAAAACAAATCTTTAACACCAAGTTCCCTTGCACTTTTCTATTAATTAGTGTATTTCTATGTTTTTATTTTGTATATCAGCATCCATTCCTTCCAAGGACAACTCCACACCCTCCCAAGCAAAATGCAAACATAAATCCAGTTTCGGTAAAGCTTTAGATCCATAAGTTCATTGTTTTCATATCCCTTTGTATAAGATATATAAATTATCATGCTTCCCAATCTGACATATACTATTAGAATTGGTAATGAACAATCCCATAAAACAGATGGACCTGAGTCAAGTAATTTTTTCGCCACAATCGGAACCTATAAAACTGCTTATCTCTAAGCATAATATCTTCATTTTATTAGCTTTCACTCCTTCCAATTTAGAATTATCATATTTTCATCCATTCTTCATCAGATAAAATGGTAATTCAAATCTTCCATGTATGGACTCTACCATGCGTCCATCTGCAAGTTGTCTGCCTGATGACTTAGGCACAAAGTCTTTGTTCTCTTTTGCAACAAAAGCTACCATTATTACAGGACCTCATAGCATAAGTTTTTCTACCGCTTCTTTTGTAATTCGGAATTAGTTTTTGCACCAACATAAGCATGATATCCATAAGCAAAAAGCCATTTTTCCATATCAGGGAAACTTTCAACTCCACTGTCTCTCTCCTATGCCTCCACCATAACTTTATATCAGAAAAGAACTACTTTGAGTTTGTCTTATACTCATGATGTTTCACCCATTATTTTATAAGGAAAATTTTAATATCCATCTTATGACGTGTATTGTGATAGCTCAGGAATTTTGCAAAGTCTAATCTTGTATACTACCATCACCTGTAACTCAGATTAATTCTTCGTCACATCTTTCACATAATCTTTATTTGCTATATACGCCCTATTGCCGCAGGTAAGTCATATACCTACTGCAGCTATAGCTGACTTTGAGATAAATCTTGACCTTTTTAATAATATTATATGAATGTCCACCTACTACACAAGCCGGTCATTTCCTACTACTGTTATTTTGATTTTCTCTTGCCTGGCTCACTTATATGCTTAATGAAAGATAGTACATTAGCTAATTTAGTATTATCACTTTTCTAAAATTCAGGTCTACAGATGATATTTTTCTCTCCAATATTTACTGTTTCAAGCCATGTTTTACCTTTTAGGCCCTCACTCGTTTGACCATAAACTGTCCTCTATATTATTTAACTCTTCTAATAAATCTTTTATAAATACTCTGCAAATCTGCATGAACAGGTATATCTATATGTAAAGTCGGTTTTTAATCTCTTGCTATCATCATTTACTATAGTAAATGCCTCCTCGCCCAGCCTTTATAATTAAAACCTACTTGCCTTAAACTAAGTCTGAACCTATAGATGAAAACTGAGTCTGAATTTTGTACAGCAAAATTTCCGGTCTATCTCCAGAAATCTCGGTGCACCTGCATAAAGAGGGTGTTCACTATATAGACAATCTTCATATTCCAACCAACTACAACAGGTATACCAAGTTTTCTCATGTCCATAAATCTTTTATGTGCATTTCCTATTCTAATACCATTTCCGGCATTTAAAACCGGGTGAATTTAATTTTTTCTAATTTCTTTCTTATAAGTTCTTTTATCTAAGTTCTTTGGTAAAACATCTTTATTAAAGTTCTTATCAAGTTCTTTTATCAATATAAGGTGAATTTTCTTTAGTGTCCAGCTACCACCATTTTAAAATTCTCTATATCAAAAACCTATAAGTTCATCTTCTTCACAAATGCTGATTGTACATTTAACGAATATCAAGCCACGTTGGTCCGGGTCTCCACTAGCAGCCAAGTAAAACCTTTTTCAAGACAATACCTTATACGCATAGGTTCTATAACCATCTCTGAGTATTTTGTCATACATTCTATAGATTTACATATATCAAACTCTTGATCTCCCAGAGCTCTTATGCCTAGTCCTGTTGATCTGGCTGTGCAATCATATCTAACCTGTCCTGATAGAATAAGCATAGGTATAGAATCAAGCCAAGCTCCTACTACTCCTGTAATTGCATTTGTTCCACCCGGCCCTGTTGTTACGCAAAGAAGAGCCATTTTATCATTTATACGTGCATAGCTTTCTGCCGCTATAGCACTTGCCTGCTCATGATGATTATATAGAACCTTAAGTCCTTCTCTATGACCTAAGGCATCATTTAAGAACATAGCACCACCACCTGTAACACTAAAGGCACGTTCTATTCCAAGTTCTACTACTCTCTTTGCTATATAATCACTTACTCGTATTTTCATACTATGTCTACCTTTCTATTTCTTATAAGCTAATCTGAGTATATTCTAACATAAGTTAATAAGTTTTCATATATAGAAAAAGAGATTACAAATACACAATTAGTTTGTAATCTCTTCTATTTATATCTATTTTTAATAATATTACTTTTTCTTACTTTAATATAATTACTATATTAATATGTACACTATAGCTATTAAAAATAACTAGATTACTTACGGAAACCATTATATCTAAAAAGAATGTCATAATCTTACCTCACTGCTGCGACCGTACCATGCAAATCTATATCTCTTCTATAAAACTTAGTTACACCATTAACTAAAATGTAATATTCTATTCTTCCACTGGCATAAACATATATATCTTTTCCACTAGGTCTAATATCCAGTACCTATATTATCTTCCACCCAATTAAAAACCAAGGCTAAATCCTGATGTTGTGTAGTAAATGCATCCGCATACATCTATTGTACTTTATTACCCGGCAACGATGTTTCCATAACTTAACTTTAGATGTATTTTACCAGCTACTCCAAGTCTTTTTAGTTGCCACTCGTTACCGTTCTGTCCGTCCTCTAAAATCAATATTAATACAGTCATCTTCTATATAAACTTCATCTAACAACATTTGGCTTATATAATTTTTTGCTTCATCTTCTGTATTAAACTCCATCGGTATAACGCCAGTAGGTATGCTTTGAAGTTTCCGTAAAGATTATTTCCTCAGCATGTACGATCTTTAACATACGCAAGTAATAAAAAGAAAATATAACTACATATAAAAATATTAAACTTCTTTAACATCATATACTATCTCCTCGTCTATACTAAACCTATAATTAGCAACTATCATAGAATTAAATTAAAACATCGGAAACACCTCCTCATATTCCCAAATCCGCTTTTAATATCAAGTATCTATACCCTCATAATAATTTAATTGGACTAAAAGTATATACTAAGCTTAAATAATGCTAATCCAAATCTTTTTCTTCTATATTTAAAAATTATATTATAATAAATCTTTTATTTCAAGCTTTCAAGTCATATTCTCTGATTTTTACTAGTTTTATATGTTTATTTTTGTGTGTTTTTACCAATATATTAACTATTCTCTTTAAACTTATATTTTACAAATTCAAAAATATATTTGAATAACCCTTCTTGAATACCACAAAAAGTCCGCCTATTACTTTTGTTTGTCCTCTTAGCATTACTTTTTCTTACTAGTCATGATTTTAAGTAAAAATCCCGAAACTATAGCAAAAACATTGAGGACTATGGCTATGATAAAAGCAACATCATAATTATTTGTTGAAGTATAGACCATCTTCATAACACTTGGTCCAAAATAAGCTGCAAGCGCTAAAACCTAGACATTATCCCATAGTTTACACTATTATTTTTAGGACCAAAAGCTTCGGCTGTAAATCCCGGAAAAATAGCCATATAAGAACCGAAACAAATACCAACCAGTGCAACTCCAAAATAGAATAAAAGCACTGTACCCTCACCGGCAGTATGTAATATAAATAAACCTATTATAGCAATAACAGAAGCTATTCGTAAGGTATTTATTCTACCAAGCTTATCTGATATACTACCTGCCAAAACTCTTCCACACACATTAAATAAAGCTAAGACAGAAACTGCTGTAGCCGCCATCATCTTATCCATTCCTACCAGATTTCTTGCTATTCCCGAAGCTTGAGATATAACCATCATACTCAAGAAAGCTCTCTAGCATAAGAAGAGTAATCATAAAATAAAATTCTTTTGAGGCTAACATTTGCTTTCCCAATCTTACTCTACGTTTGTGCCATTTGTAACACTAGCAACATAACCCTCCGGTACAAAATCAGCCGGACACGTTTCTAAGAAAAATGAAGCTATACTCACTACCACAAGGAATATTATTCCTACTAACTTGAATGTGAAAGTTATATTATACTTCTATCAGTATAGTAATTATCGGTGGCAAAATAACAGAACTAAGTCCATAAAAAGGCTGTTATGATACCACCTGCCATACCCTTTTTATCAGGGAAAAACTTAACTGCCGTTGATATTGTAGTTCCATATACCATACCAAGACCAAGACCTGCAAGAATACCATAACTAAGTAATAGGAGAAAATACTTGTCGCAAATCCTGACAAAAACATCCCTAATCCAAACATTATACCGCCAACTAAAAACTAATTTTTAGGTCCGAATTTATCATTGAACCAACCCCACTTATCATTGTTACAGGTCCAATTGATGCTGCAAACTGTATATACAATGGCTAAACTAAAGGATACTTATCCCTTCCATATAAAAAGACTAAAATGTTCTGACATACCAAGTGCAAATACACTCCAAGCATAGATTGAACCTACACACAAGTTTATTAGACAACTTGCAAACAAAAATCCACCATCTCTTTTTGTTAAAAGACATATTTTAATTTACTCTCTTTTCTTTTTATAAACATCGCACATTATATCATACTTATTTTCATTATAGTGCTATTATCCCATACAAATACTGGTATAATATACTTTTTCTACTCCTATAGCTTTTAGACTTCTTGTGCAAGCCTCTATGGTTGCTCCTGTAGTGTATATATCATCTACTAAAAGTACATTTTTAAAGCAATTTTGTATTCAATATTACCGATAAAGGCTTTTTAAATTTTTAATCTTTTCTTTTCGGATTTAATTCTTTTGAGCTTTTAGTATTCTTCATCACGACTTAGGAACCTCATTTTCAGATTTATTTTTAAATATTCACTTAGATATGCAGCGAGAATTTTCAGCTTGATTATATCCTCTTTGCTTTGAGACGTTTTTATGTATAGGTATAGGAATTATACAATCTATATTCAACTTTTTATTTCTTTTTCCCCATATGGTATATATCATCTTGCAAATACTTTAGCATAATATTTTTATTATTATATTTAATATCATACATAATACTTGACGATAGACTCATCATATTTTTAATAGCGGAAAAACCTTTCTCATAAGATTTAGGATTTGAAAAAGACATTCATCACAATATTCATCTGTATCATCTTCTATATGTTTCCACATTGCATACAAAAAGGGGCTTTTAATAAGTTTTAGTTTCTAAACAAGTTTTTATATATACCATAATTTTTTTATTATCAACTATCTTTTTACATACAGGACATCTCGGCGGAAAAATACTGTTCTCCAAGATGTCCTCATACTTTTCTAAATATTTTAACAAACTTTTTATATTCATATTTTATAAATTTATTTAAAATTCTTCTTCCATTTCAAGTTCTCTTATTCTATCGTCCAGTCCGAATATCTCTTCATCTCTAATGTATTATTTACTATACTATAGAAAGCCTCTTTAGAACCGACTAAAAGAACCATATTTCTAGCTCTGGTTACTGCTGTATAAATAAGATTTCTTGACATAAGTAATCTTGGACCTGTAAACATAGGCATTATTATAGCAGGATATTCGCTACCTTGAGACTTATGAACTGTAATTGCATAAGCCAACTCAAGCTCGGATACCATACTAAAATCATATTCTACTTCCTTATTATCATCATATTCTATAATGATTTTTTGAGCATATTCATCTATATCTTTGATTATTCCTACATCACCATTATATACACCTAAACCACTGGCTGTACTTATTCCACTAAGGCCTCGTACATTCCATTCTATTTGGTAATTATTCTTAATTTGCATAATCTTATCGCCTTGTCTTAAAGTTAAATCACCAAATTTCTTTTCCGGTTTTTGTTTACTGGAGGATTTAATGTGCCTGCAAAAATAGTATTTAGTCTTTCTACTCCAAGTACACCTTTTTTCTCATAGGTGTCATAATTTGTATATCTGTAGCTTGGCATTTTTAAATATGGCGGTAACTTATCCTTAACAAGTGTTAATATAGCCGCTATTATTTTTTCAGAATCATCTCTATTTATAAAAAGGAAATCATCACTTTTCTTGTCCAAATTTATCATTTCTTCATCTATCATCTTATGGGCATTTACTACAATATCACTGCTGAGTTCCTGTCTATAAATTCTATTTTAAAACTACTACATTAAAAACAATCTGAGGCAATTATATCTTTTAATACATTTCCGGCACTCTACACTAGGGTAACTGATTAGTATCTCCTACTAGAATAAGTCTTGTTCCTACACTTATAGCTTTTTAACAAAGAATGCATAAGACTCAAGTCAACCATACTTACTTCATCTATTATTATTACATCTGCTTCAAGAGGATTTAATTCATTTCCTCTCGAATGAAAGTTCGTATCTATCTTCTTCATTTTCATCACTCGGTAATCCATTTTATTTCCAATAATCTATGTATAGTTTTGCCCTCATGTCCTGTAGCCTCTGTCATTCGCTTTGTGGCTCTACCTGTTGGGGCAGCTAAAAGAAACATCCATATTTTTATCTTCAAAATATTTGATTATACTATTTATAACTGTAGTCTTTCCTGTTCCGGGACCACCTGTAATTATAAGTAGTCCTGAATATACTGCTTCTATTACCGCTTTTCTTTGCAGATCATCCAACTCTATGCCTATTTGATTTTCTACCTTTTCTACACTTTTCTATGACCTTATCTTCATTTTCATTAGAGCGAACATTTATATCGTGGAGCATCTTTGCATAAATTTAATTCCATATAATAATTATTGTTACTATAAATAGCATTATACTCGGACATTTTTTTGACGACTACTCTCTTTTCTATCTGCATATCAAGTATATGTTCACTTATATCTGCCATATCCAACTCCAAAAGCTCGGCAGTATACTTTAGTGCATCTTCCAGTGGCAAATATACGTGTCCATTTAAGGCTGCACTTTGTAATACATACATAAGACCTGATTTTATCCTAAAGCCCGCATCTTTTTTTATACCTACTTTTTTAGCTATATCATCAGCTATCTTAAAAACCCACACCTGCTATATCATCAGCTAACTTATACGGATTACTGGTTATTATAGAATATAAAGTTTGTCCATATTCTTTATATATTTTTAGCTGATAATTTCATACTTATTCCATACTTTTGTAGAAATATCATAGCTTCAGACATATCTTTTTTCTCTTCTATTTGCTCACCTATAGACATAGCCATAGCTTCGCTTATACCTTTTACTTCGGATAATCTTTCCGGCTCTTTCTCAAGTATGTGCATAGTTTCCGTCTTAAATTTCGCTACTATTCTTTTAGCAAGTGTCGGACCTAAGCCCTTAAAAGCACCTGAACCCAGATATTTTTCTATATCTTTAGTTCCCTCCGGCACTTCTATAGTATAAGAATATACTAAAAGCTGCTCCCCATAACTAGGATGCAGCTTCATCTCACCTTCGGCACTTATATATTCGCCTTCATTTATATAATTAAAATTTCCGACTATAGTTAGGTTCTTATCTTCAAGCTCTAATGACAATACGGTATAACCATTTTCTTCATTTCTAAAAACTATTCTATCAACATAGCCTTTTACACTTGTCATTTAAGTATTATCTTCTCCTATCTTCTTCATCCGGATGTCTAAATTCTATAAATTTTCCTGTTCCTATAGCAACAGCAGTAAGAGGTTCCTCCGCTATTGATGTTTGTATTCCGGTTTTTTCTTCGATAAGATTATCTAAACCTGAAAGTAAAGCACCACCACCTGTTAAAACTATACCTCTATCATAGATATCTGCCGCAAGCTCAGGAGGTGTTCTTTCTAAGACATAATGTACAGCATCAACTATTTGCATAGCAGGCTCTTGTAAAGCCTCCAATGTTTCATCACTGGTAACTACTATAGTCTTAGGCAAACCTGTTACAAGGTTTCTACCTCTAACTTCCATAGTCATCTGTTCAGGTCTTTTATATGCTCCACCTATATTAATCTTAATCTCTTCAGCTGTTCTTTCTCCTATAAGCAGATTATGTTTTTTTCTCATATGACGTACTAAAGCTTCATCAAAATCATCACCGGCTACTTTTATAGATGTGCTTACTACAGTACCACCAAGTGAGATAACAGCTATATCAGCAGTACCTCCACCTATATCTACTATCATATTTCCACAAGCTTTTGCTATATCTATGCCCGCTCCTATCGCAGCCGCAACCGGCTCTTCTATAATAGAAACTTCTCTAGCACCTGCCGCATAAGTTGCATCTTCTACTGCCTTACGCTCAACCTCTGTTGCTCCTGAAGGTATACAAACCGCTATTCTTGGTTTTCTAAAAGTTTTCTTTCCTACAGCTTTATCTATGAAATAGCTAACCATTTTTTTAGTAACTGTATAATCGCTTATAACACCTTTTCTAAGCGGTCTTACAGCTATTATATTTCCCGGAGTTCTACCTATCATAAGTCTTGCTTCTTCACCTATAGCAAGAATCTTATTTGTATCTTTATCTATAGCAACAACGCTAGGCTCTTTTAATACAACACCTTTTCCTTTTATATAAACCAAGATACTTGCTGTACCAAGGTCTATACCTATATCATTTGAGTTTAACCCAAATAGTCCAAAAAACATCTTTTCACCAAGTCCTTTTCTCTTATTCTTTAAACATCGTAAAACCAAATACTTTACCTGCTCGTGCTTGGTTCCTCTTATTTATCCTATATTATATACAAATTTTCAATTCTAAACAATAGGCAAATTATCTTATTTTATAAAAATCTACCATATTAAAGTAAAAAGTTTATTTTTATTCTTTATCTTTATATAGAATTTCTATCATATTATCTATATCGCACAACAAAAAGAAAAGAATTAGCTTTCGCTAACTCTTCTTTTTTGTTTCAAAAGTTCTAAGAATCCGAACTTAACTTATTCTTTTTCTCTTCTTAATAAGAAAGATGAGTATAAGTATTACACTAACTAAGATAGCAATATAAGGTATTATATTGGTACTATCTCCGGTCTTTGTATAAAATGGATTGCTTAAATTACGTTTTCTTCTAGCAGATTTATCACCTTCGCCATCAGCATTATAATATGGTATGGCAACATCAGTAGATACCTGTACACCTTCATTTGATACATTAAATATCTGTATCTTTTCTTGTGATACATTAGGTCCCGGTTGTTCTATAAAGCGATTTACAATACCACCACCTATAGAGCCTCTGCCACCATTTCCACCACTTACATTTCCTATAAATACGTTATGTACATCAAATGCAAGATTAGTATACTTAGCGTTATCAGGATCTATTTGTACTTCTTTAACACTAATATTAGCTCTATAACCCTAAAGTTTCTTCTTCCTTTACAGAATAATTTATAAGTGTTGTACCATCTGCTTCTGTAATATGGAAGATTTCTAACAGTTGTTGTCCAAGGTGTCTCCTCTTTTCCATTTAGAATTATAGGTTCACCTACCTTGATACCATCCTTTAATAAATTCTATTCTTACTTCATTTACTAAGAACGGCGGAGTTTTCCATGTTTTCTCTATAGTTATATTTCTTGTCCTTACTACATTTGAAATAGTAAAGCTGATATTTCCATTCTCATCTACTTCTTTATCACCATAATAAACTTTATAACCTGATAGTTTATCCTCTCAGGCTCTTTTACTCATACTCTATTTCAGTCAGTCCATCTTCTTTGAACTTAGGAACATCTTTAAAGATAGCTCTTAATTCTCCATCAACATCTACTATAGGAGAGTCTCACCAATTTTTCTGTCCCTTTAGTTACATCATACAAGCTATACTTACCTTGGCTAATTTTTAACTCTTCCGGAGAATATACCTCTAAACCATAGAACTTCTAGTAACTTCAATATTCATAGTAGCTAAAACATTTTTACTTCACTGTACAAAGCATCGTTACTCTCTGTAGGTAATAATTCTATGTAATTTTCAGGTATAATATACCCCGGTACCGGATCTTCTTTTACATAATAATGAATGAGATTTTGACCGCTTTCATCATATTTTGCAAAATCTTCTATAGTAGCTTCATAATTTTCACTACCATCCAACACCAGTTTATTTGTATTCTCTCCATTTTTCTCAAAAGTAAGCAGGTTCATAATCACTTCCTGTTGCTTTTTATAAATATTGAAAGTAACACTTGGTCTAGCATACTTACTTGTAGAACCGGCCCATATCTTTTTAAGATTTATAGCTCTTCTTACCCTAGTATTTGTAGCTTCAAAACTTAGCTCATCACCTAAATCATTCAAACTAGATGTATAACTAAATTCATAACCCGGTTTAGTATTTTCTTCATATAAACCATAATCCACTAAAGTATTTCCATCTATATGATACTTAGGTAAATCTACCAATACATCTGCCCAAGCATTTGTCTGACTTAAAGCAAACTTCTTATTTTCTAGATTTATATCACCTAAATTAGCTTTTATCTATAAGAGCTAAGCTAACATTTGGTGCTAACGCAGGGGCTACACCTTGCCATAATTTTTTGCATTTACCTTGATAGTCTTTTTGCTGTATTAGTAATATCAAATTTAATATCATTTCCTACAAGACTCATTATTATAAGTTACCTCATAGCCCTTTAAGGATGTACTTTCTTCTACCTCGTATACAATTTCAGTTGTACCCATCTTCTTTATAATATGGTAAATTGTCAAACTTAGTTGTCCAAACAGTATTTTCTCATTTAGTATCTTTGTTTCTCTTACTTTTTGTATGTTCACCATTAGTTACATCGTAAAGACTAACTTCTACATTAGGTAACTTTGTAGTGCTTCTAAGTTATATGCGTCTAAACCTGACCAAGTCTTTTCAACAAAGACATTTCTAGTAATTAACTCATTTTCTATACTTGCAGATAAATTATTCTTATCTAAAGCATCAGCACTAAGTTTTACTTTTTCTATCTCTTTATATCCCGCTATAGGTTCTTCACCTACATAGTAAGTAATAGGAGTAACTCCATCTTCTTCAAACCTAGGTAGATTTGCTATATTTACAGACCAATTATTAGCATTTGATAATACTATATTACCTGCATCTCCTATAGCTTCCTCACTCATTATCTACAGCATGTATACTATTTACTTCTGTAAAGTTAGTTCCACTCGCCACTCTTATAAAGCTTTAAAATGTTACATTAGGTCTGGTATATCCTGATAGATCTTGTGCCCAAGTTTTTTGTAAATGAGCATTTGCTACAACTCTTTCATTTGTACCTGTTAAACTAATATCTGCTATTCCTGCTTCACTAGCTTGCTTAAATGTATATCCCAACTTGCTATTAAGCTCTTCCAATGAATATTCTATAGCTTTTCCATCTATAGTATATTTTGGTAGATTTCAAAAGCTTCCTTTAAAGTCATTTCCTACGTTTAGGTCTACTTCTTATCAGTTAAATCTACACCTGTCTTATTTGCTCTAAGTGCCAATCTAACTTCCGGAGCATTTGCTACATCTGTTCTTGTCCACTCTTTCTTAGCTTTAATACTAACAGTATTTACAGTATTTTTATACCTTGAGTAATATTATTATTTGCATCTACAAACTAGGTGTTGTATAAGTAGTTATGTATCCGACTAAGCTTTCAGTTCTAACTTCTTGTACTTTGTATACAATAGGTGTAGTTCCATTTTCTTTAAATTCAGGTAATTTATCATACTTAGCTTTATATTTTCCATCTGCCGTATCGAGTGTAAGTCTTTTTAGTTTCTCTTACTTTTATAGGATTATTTATATCTGTAACATCATATAATTCCTACATCTACATTAGGTAATTTTGCTTGTTCTGCTGTAGTATATAAGTCTAAACCTTCAAAAGTCTTTTCGATATTTACATCTCTAACCTTTAAACTATTCTCAAGACTTACATTTAACACTTCATCTTCTAATACTAAAGCTTTTCTTCCTTCAGGTGTATTATATCCTGCAATGGCATCTTCACTTACATAGTAGAAGAGTTCGCTAGTTCCATCTTCTGCATACTTAGGAACTTGAGCTGTAACCACAAAGCTTGGATTAGTATTATTACTTAAAGTGTAGCTTCCTACTTCTGTAGCCGTATCTGCATCATTAGCAGTATTTTTATATAGTCTAAATGTTACATTTGGTTTAGTATAACCCGATAAATCATCTGCCCAAGTCTTTTTAAGCTTAATAGGACGAAGTACCCTAGTATTAGTAGCTGTAATACTTAGACTGGTATTGGTTACTCCATTCAAGCCCGGATTTGTACTAAATGTATATCCGGATAAGTTTGTAGCTTCACTTACGTTATATTGAGCCAATGTTACACCATCTATATTATATTTTGGGCATATTCACTATAGTCTGTGTAAATCCATTAGTATTATTCAATACTACACTCTTATCTGTTAGATTAATACTTGTATCCGTACTTGTTAAATTTAATGTAATCTGTGGTGCAAGATTAGCTTCTACACCCTCCCAAACTTTATTTATTGTTATAGGTATAGTTTTTACTGTATTTGTTATTCCTAGTTTAAGGTTATTACCCTCTGCTTGTGCTTGTGCATAAGCCACAGCATATCCCACTAAAGAGTTTTCTCAACTTCTTTAACAGCGTATTTAATTTCAGTTATTCCATCTTGTTTATAATATGGTAAGTTTTTCATAACTTGCTTTCCATACACCATTATCTTCTACTAGGCTTTTTCTTCCCTAACAGTTATAGGGATTTGTTTCATCTGTTACATCAAGTAATCTTACTATGTACCTCAGGAAGATTAGCTTTTGCAGTTGCTGTATATTTATCTATACTCTTCCCAAGTCTTTTTCTACAAGAACATTTCTTGTTTTTTAAAGTATTTGTAAACGTAGCTTCTAATGCAGTATTTTTCAGCATTTGCAACCAATTCTACTTTACCTTCAGTTCCTGTATATCCTGCAACTTCTCTTTCTTGTGCATAATACTTAATTAAACTTACACCATCTGCCGCATACTTAGGTTTATTTTAGCTTCATCGTAAAGTTTTCATTAGGATTTTCGTTTGCACTTAAAGTATATGTTCCTATTAAACTTGCATTATCATTTCCGTCATCCGTTTCATCTGCAAATAAATCAAACACTACATTCGGTCTTGTATAACCTGATTCATCATCTGTCCAAGTTTTCTTGACAACTAAATCTTGCATTACTCTGGTATTGGAAATATCTACTTCCCACTTACCAAATGGTGCATTCAATCTATCCTCTTCCGATAAAGTATTTTCTGCTTTGAACTCTTTTCTTAACACGCTAAATTCATAACCTACTAGACTAGGTTCTTCTATAACAGAATACTTAATAGGGGTAACTCCGTCAGCCTTAAATTTAGGAAGTGCATTAAATGTAAACTTAAAGTTGTTATCAGAATTTAATGTTGCTGTCTTTCCTGCCACTATTTCTACATTATCTCTATCTGTTTCATCTACAACCTGTACTGTTATAGGAGGTGCATTTTCACCCTCTACTCCTGTCCAAGTTTTTTTGAAACATCCAGTTTGACTCGTATTATATGTATTTGTGATAACAAATTCAGATTTGGTTAAAACAGAATTATCTATGGTACTTCTGTTCTTACATATCTGTAGAATATCCACTCATAGGTGTTTCTTCCACAGCATATGTAATTTCTGCTGTCCATCTATCTCATAATATGGTGAACCGGTAAACTTATAGGTATAATCATTGTTTTCCACTAGTATTTTTTGTAACAGTAATAGTCTTAAAGTCTGCACTCATTCTTTCTTTAATTTAAGTTCTATACTAGCTTCTTCTTTACCAAATCCCAAGTCTTAGAAACTGAAATTTCTTTTTCCTTAACTGTATTAGTAATAGTATATTTAGCATTTTTAGTATCTGTAGTATAAGTTACATCATAACCGCTTAAATTAGCTGCTTGTCTTTCTTTTACTCCATATACAATTTCAACTGCATTACCTTGATTATCATACTTATATTTTGGTAAGTCCGTAAATGTAGTCTTATAGGTAGAATTACTTGTATCAGTTGTATCAAGTTCAAGATTTGCAGTTCTTCCGGTAATAAGCATTTTATTATGGCTATCTGTTACATCATATAAATCTACATTTTACAGTCGGTAAATTAGCACGTTGCTCATCTGTATACTTATCAAGACCAACCCATCTCTTCTCTACAGCTATATTTAATTTCTCTTCGGTATTTTCTATATTAGCTTTCAAAATACCGGTTTCAGCATCTAAGCTAAGTAATATACCACTTCCATCATTCGGAGCATTGTTATTTGTATAACCTGTTAAAGCTTCTTCTTTAACATAATATTTAATTTCTGTTATACCGTCTGCTGCATACTTATTAAGACCTCTTAGGCTTGCTTTGTATCTATTTGTAGCATTAAGTTCTACAAACACCCTAGATCTGTAAGTTCTGTAGGGTTATAAGTATTATCATTTGTATCATCAGCCCATATATGTGCCTTAACACTCGGATGAGTCTGTTCTACTCCTGTATACAAACTATCGACATCATGCCATGTCTTAGATAAGTTAAGCTCTACCTTTTCTCTTGTATTTGTAGCATTTTATAGTAATATTATTATCTTCGCCTCTATTTACAGTATAAGTATATTTATATCCTGCCATAGAATTTAATTCTTTAGCTATATACTTAATTTCTGTTATACCGTCAGGTCTATACTTAGGCAAATCTTGTACTGTAGCAGTGAAATTATTGGTATTATCTAAGGTAATAGCCGCACCTACGTTTTTATGTACCGTCTCTTCACTAAGATCTGTTGTTGTATCATCTGTTACATCTACTATTTGCATCCTAACAGCCGTGCATTAGCTGAATCTAACTCCTACCCAAGTTTTATTTAGAATAATATTTTGTACTTCTAAAGTATTTGTGATAATAGCATTTATGTCTGCTCCTATATTTGCATCTTGACCATAATCTGCAAATTTAGCATCATTCATATCTGTAGTTGTTGTATAAGCAACTCTTACTTATTATCTGCATATTTTTTCTTAGCTATTGCTGTATCTTTTTAGCAACTATATTCCATCTTTCATCTGTTGTGTATGCACAGCTTGGAACATTGTGAATTTAGTAAGATATTTCTATTATCTCTAATTCAAGCTGACTCTAGTAGCCATAGTAGGATTTATCATATCATCCCTATCAAATAAATTGAACTAAGACTCAGGTGCTTTCGTAGGATCTACATCACCCATTTCTTTTCTACTACTATATTTCTATCTACAGCTTTTATTGACTATAGTCATATTCTTAGTAGCATCGTCATAAGTATATGGCGGTTTTTCAAAGCCTGCCACATTTCCTACTTCTTCTACCCTATAGACAATATCTTGACCATCCTCACGCTTTGGTAAGTTTGTAAATAAGTATTGCAGTTATTTCAGCACTAAGAGTAACTGTTTCTACATCTACCGTAGTATCTGTATCTGCTATAGGTAATCTGGAACCTGATGTAACTTTTTTAATACTACATTTTTCTTCGTACCTTCCGAACTTCTCTTCCATCTGTAAACTCCCAATTTTTAGTAACACCTATTTGTGTCTTGTTTTATATCTGTAGCCGCATTTGTAATAGTAAAAACTCTGTTTCCTTAGTACCTGTTATTACGGAAGTATATAGATTTTCATCTACACCCTACCCTCATCAACTTGATATAATAGTACGGTCTACCGTCAGCATCAGCTAAACTCTAAGTTTCAGTGAACTTAGTTTTGCACTCATTAGCGGCATTCAATACTACTATGCGTGTTCGTCTGTTGGAAACACTTGCCATATAACTACGGGTGCACCATTTTGTTTTATATTATTTCTACTAAGTGAGACGAAGCATTTCCTTACGGTCCTGGCTTCCGGAACCTTCTGACCACTTTTTCTTAACATCTATATCTATGTGTTTAACATTCATACTACCTTCTTATAATATGGGCTGTTGAATTTGTTTCTCATGTCTATGTCTCTCGTGTAGCAGCTTCCGGTTGTTTATAATCGGCCGGTGCTGAAATCTCTCAGTAATATGCCAGCATAAGGCAGCTTAATCAAAGAAAGCTATACCAGTTCTGCTGCCTGTAACTATAGTAAAGGTTTAGTATAATCCGCTGTTGCAGTAGTACCTTTATAAATAGCAAAGCTGGTACCAGTAAACTTTTCTTTGTACATACTATCACTTCTGGAAATCAAGCTTCCCCTTTGTCTTTACATATCATTGTTCAAGTAGAGCGAGAATGTTCCCGTTAGATCCCGGTAGCACTCACTTAAATTGATACGCTTCATACGCAGGAACGGAAGCATATCCATCTGTGAGCTTCTTTTCAAAAGACCATATTCAGTTGCGAAATCAAACTTATAATTCCGAGTATTTTTCCTTCTGTTATCAGTAATAATATCTTGTGTTTCCATTTCATTTCTATATGTGGCATTTCCTGATTTTCTCCAATCAACAAGTTTATAGAGTTCAAAGCTTTCGCATCCTTGTAACGGAATATATACAGTTGCAATATTTGTTCCTCGTCATTCCATAAGTAATATTTGGTATTTCCAGCTTTCTTTACTGTTTACGTAAGATTTAGCCTCCTGCAAGACTCTACATTCTTATAGCCTGCGACATCACTACCCTTTATACCTTCTACATTTGTGGTCTATCACGTAATGTCTCTTTCCAACCCATAAAACAATAGTATTTTGCATCAGGTCTTATCGATAAGCATTATCTGTTGCCATAGCATCTGTAACCTTGCTTGAGTAAGCAGTAAGTCTATAATATTCTTACTTTAAGGCACATCCGCGCCGGTGCTTCTTCTCTTCTTGAATTTGATGTAAGCGGTTCTAAGTCTGTAAACTTAACTATAGCACCGCTTCGCCCGCATAGCAGCAGTAGTCTGTACCACCTACTTTTTGAGAGCTACGGCATTTCCTTCACTATCAAGACTTACCTTGTAAATAACAAACCCAGCACCCTCTCTAAGGCTCTGGCAGGAGTAGATTTATCAGTCTTTTAATCGTTATCTCCACCTTTATTATCCTTTTCAATATTTGGAATATTTAGAAGCATGCTATTGTGTAAACACGCATCATTACTCTAAGTTTATAAAGCTTTCCGTCATTAGTGATTTTACCCAAATTTATACTCTCTATCATTATGTTTATATAAATTCTTTGTGGCAGAATTTTGTTGTGCTATCGATTAACTCAATGTAACCTTATATTCAGCTTGTGTTTTAGATTTTAATATTAACTTTCACCCAAATTATTGGTTGCGTCTGTGTGGCAAGTGTTTCTTGTCCACCACCTTCAACTTTCAGACTTATATCTCTAGTGCTCTTTTCCAAAATCTGTTAAAGTGTTCCAAGTTGTTGTATCTAGAGCTGCGCCAAGCATTCTACCAATAGTTTTCTAAATAGGACTTGGAAACTTATCAGCTTCAGGGGTTCTGCACTGTTATGAATCTGTATTTTCAGCATTGCTTCAGTAACCGTCTTATCAGCCGACTTTTCGTAGCGGCTTTGCAGCCGCCGACTCTATCTCAGAGATTTGTCTGCCCTCAGGAAGATTCTCCATAGTATAAGTACCATCAGCACCTCGTCATTACCTTCTTCATTTATAGTATTATTACTCTTCTTCACCTTTTATAATAAAGCTTATATTTTCGCTAAAGGACTGCCATCTGCCCGCTTTCTCTGTGTTTATCTTAATTTTACCTGCGACAGTTTTATAATTCATAGCTTTCTTTTAATTTGATTTTCGGATTACATAGTTGTGATTATTAGCTTCCTGCACCTTTGAACTCGTTAGGACCTATATCATGTATATCGGTACTTAAAACATATTCATCAGGTGCAACAAACTCTTTTATTCTATACCTCTGCTGAGTATCTAGCATTCTCAAACTTAACAGTTCCACTCATCTTCAGAATCAAGCGGCTCCACAGATTGATTCCGGATTAACACTAATATCTACAAGTTCAAACTCTGCTCCTGCATATATCGGAACAGCTGTGGCTATCATTTGCAGCCTTCCCCAGCTTTCCATACTTTTAAATGTAATGACTACCGGAGGCAATTGTTATAGTAGTTAAATCACCATTTGGAATCTAATCTCTAGTGATCATTGTTCCTAGCATCATACATGCCCAACAACAAAAGAGGTTTACTGCCTTTGCTCTTCCTTACTGCACCTCAAAACCTGCAAGTCTTGGTGCTTTCATAGGTATATGAAGCTCTGGCTCTTCTCACCTGCATTAAGTTGTTTATCACCTACTATAGCAGTTATTCTAACCATCTTAGTATTGGCCAGCCGGTGTTTCACTCCAAAGTATAAGCAGACGCGCGCGTGATCCATATTCTGGTACAGCTAATATATCTGATACTGTCTTCATCAGTATTTAAGTAAGTAACTTTTATACCCCTGCAGGTACTTTTAAGTCTGTATTTATTCTATCTGAAATCTGCAGTATCTCTTTCAAACTGCTTGAGCCCTCTAAGTCCGGGTGCAGAGTTTAGCTTAGTCATTTAAACCCCGAACGTTTTATTATGTCAATCATCTTTTATACGGTATAGATGTTGCACTGGTATCATAGTTCGACTATAACCATCACCTTAATCAAACGCTTCTTCCGGAATCACCTTAGGTGTTTTCATCTTGCCAACAAAATCTTGCTCGGTTTGTGTCCACTCTCTGGAAACCAAACCCGGGCTGGTTGTAACCTTTATACACTTGCTTCTGTATCATAAGAATAAAGTTTTCCATTTCCAGGCATTCTCATTTCCATGAGGATCATAAAGCACCTTCATCTTTCTCTCTTGTTTGTGCAGGAGATACAACATTTACATTTTGTGCATCCCAAGATGCGTACACTTTTATTAGTTAATACAGGCTGATTCTCCTGTATACACTGAGATTAACTGTAGTTACACGTACGGAACTTTCTCTTCTAATATTTCTCTACTTCATAATAGGTAGAAATATCATATCGCAGAGAAGTAAATTTCATATGTTCTCTCAACATTTTGTCTCATCTTCTACGTGCTCGTAATCTTCTATTATTTTTAAACTTACCACCATTTCTTATAAAAATGGATCAAAGAACTCACATCACTCTTTTAACCTGCATTCTTAGGTAAAACATCAACAATTTAGAATTATTTAATTTTATATTTGCTCTCTCTTGACTCACCTTCCAATAGAGATTCCAGCATGATATGGTGTGCTGACTGTTGTCCCCGAGGAGTACTACATCACGGATTCTAAGGCAGGAATCTCTGTCATTACTGGACTGCTATCATGCATAGTTTTCTAACTTTTACGATTAGCTTAATTACTCAAGTATTTTAGTTTTAGCATCATCCTCAGCTATCCCAGGTATTTGGAATGTTTGCTACTAGGATCTCACTCTTTCTGTCTTTTATTTGTTCCCTTAACATACGCATCAGCTGCAAACATTGCTCTCATTTGTAGAGAAAGTTAGTGTTATCTCCTGTATTCCCACTAAACAATTGTTCATCCGGTAAGTTTTGCCAGCAACAATCAATGCGCATGTCTCATATCTTAAATGGTTTCTTGGGCGACCTGTTCAAGAAAATCTATTTTAAACTAATCTATATCTTCTCGGTATACTTGTACTAGCTAGTCACATAGGTACAGTCAAATACTATATTATCAGCTGTAGGATTTGATTGTATCTCCAACTTTTTATATGCCCTTATAAGAACTTGCGTTTGCATATTATTTGCATCTTCAGGAGTTTGTGCCAAATCTTATGCGGTATGTCTTGATCTTTCATCTAAGCCGTCATCATGAGAGCGGCATTTTTAGAGTCTGTACTCTCATTTGTTGCATCAGGAGCTATAATTCCTATAAGTAACTTCTTTTGCTTTTATCCCTCTCTCACTACTCACACATGATAGCCTTGCATTCCTTGGAGACCCACACTTGGACCACGAGCTGTGCCTGTTATTTTGTACCAAACCGATTTTCACCTTTAGATTCATAAGTATCTGACCTTTAGGTGCATAAATTACAAGTTGATCTCCTTCTCCAAGATCTCCTAGTAGCTTAGCAGTCTTTCCTATATTTTCCAAAATCTTCGGAGCCTCTCGCAGGAGATATCATCCCGCACAAGTCTTATTAACCACATTTGTATCTGCTTTCAGACCCGGGAATTTTTAATTTCTCAGTTTTGGTGAAAAGATTAGAATTTATAAACCATTAGCTAGTTCATGGTAGGCGAAAAGCCTCGTTTTACTTCTATCACTGTAGTTCCGTCATCTCGACAATGCCAACTGAGGATTTGCTTCTCGATCAAAATACAGCTCTCTTTGTAACTTCTGCACCATTTTTCTATAGCAGTATACTCAGGTAAAAACCATGTTCTAAGAGTAACTCCATCTATATTGTAGTAAACATTTGAAATTTCACAATTATAGAGCATAGTAGCTGTGGATTTTTGTACTACTGTATGGTATCCTCTCCATTAGCTTCAAAATTGACCGAGTCTCCCAGGGACCATTGACCAGGCTGTATTATGTCCTGTATAATTATAATTTTAACATTTAACGGGCCTTGTACAGTTATTCTAGGCGCCCGATGTAATACGCAAGATTGAGGTCTCTACTTTTTCTGATTCAGCTATTATCTGATCATTTCATTATTATCCTTATCCCAAAAGGCTGTCATCTTTAGGTTTGCTTTTTGCACCTTCCGGTGTTTCAGCTGTTTTAAACCATGCCCTATAACTACATTTCTTATACCGAAGCACTTGCAGGATATTTGGCTTCAGATCTGCCTCTACCACCGCTATCAATCTTCTCTCCATGCACTCATTAGGCATACCAATTGCCGTAGCTGCATTTGCAGGCAACTGTTGCAGATTCGATCTATATGTGGAGAATCTATATTAATCTTAATTTTACCATTCTTTATAGGCTCTTTTAACTTCTTCTATATTGAACGAGGTAAGCATCTACGATAGTGCAAAAGCGAATTCCAAGATGGAGAATTAGCTGTATACTCTCCGATTTGCGAAGTTATAATACGTGCATGACTAGCCATACCATAAGTCAACTTTGGTCCTGTTAAAGTTTCTACCGCAACTTTCTGTAGGTAAGTTATCTCTCTATCTGTCCTACTTCCTTGTTCTTCTTAAGTGAGACTCTGTTGCTTTTCTTCCTGCTACAGTTACTCCTGCATCGCAGCCAGAACTAACTAAAACATGTTCACCGAAGTCCGGAGCGACATACTTTTTAGAAGTTGGCAATATGCATTACTATATTTCTATCTATCTCTTCGTATATATATTCTCTCTAGAAATCAGGCTTATTAGGTCTACCATACCTCACCATCGAGACTCTCACCACTTTTAAGTCTACCATTTACCTTTTACTGCGGCTCAGGATCAAAGATAACTTTTCTATATTTGGTTTTTATGCTTCTCTCTTACTCGTATAATCATCAAAGTAGCATCTTGATATCTGTGTATGGTGCAGGAGAAGTTCTGATGTAATGTTCCATCGGATTAGCTCGGATTTGTAAGAACTATACCTCCTGGCTGTGCCTGTCCCATAACTCGCTCTACGCGATCAAGATAATTAACATTGCTACCAAAACCTACTTTATCCTTATACAAGCAGACCTGCAGAAGCACAGTCGATATTACAGGTTTATCAGTATCTACTCTAAAATGAAAAATTGTAAGCACCTTCCACCTCTTTTGATGTAGGTATTTCTCGTATAGCTTTAACATAATTATCTCGCAAAGTGCCATAATAAGCTCATTTTTCAAGTGATGATAGGTGCTCAGCATCCAGTTTCTTGTAGGTTTGATTAGAAGAAAAATCCTGCATATTTGATTTCTAATCTAGGTGGCATTTACTTTTTGTTATCTTGTTATTATTGAAAGCAGAACTATTTTCTACCTCTTAACAGTGGAATCGATAGGTTCCCTTCATCCTGAATAACCGAAAGCATATTCTCCCACACTTGTTACATTATCTCAAATTAATTCTGGATAATCTAACTTCCCTCAGTGTGCAGCATTTTGTGAAAAAGCATTATTCTATACCGGTAAGCTCCTGGCATATTCAATACTTTGAAAGCAAGTTTCTATCGAAGCTAAATTTTCCCTACTACAGCTACGTGCCGCACCGCCTTACAGACTTTCAAGTTAGTCCATCTAAAGTTATTACATAGCTACCTAAGCACTGGTAGCTCTATCCGAATTTCGCAGTCTTTCACCTTACTCAATAAAGCTTTAACTTACCTTATTAAGTCAGACCTGCAACCTTACCGGAATCTGTAGTATCCCGCTGGAAAATCGTTCCTCAGTATAAGCTGCAATCTCTTCTTCAGATGGATTTATAATGTAGTTTTCATTACTACTTTGCAGTAGTATCTCGCCTTTGCATATATAGGTATTAGATTTCCGTATCTAATCCCGGATTATTAGCGTCTACCATTCTTATCACCATCATAATAGTTTTCATTCCAAAAGCACCTCTACCTATACTTACTATCTCCGGAAGTCTTGCTTCTTTTATTAAATTATTTCTAAAAGCTTCATTTCCTATAGTAGTTAATTTTTGGCAGATTTAGCTCTGTGCTTTATTTCCGTTAAAAAGCTTCTTGTCCCAGACCATGACTCAGGAGCTTCCAACTTTGTGTCTGGTAGCATTATTATTAAAAGCCGAAATACCTCATTGTTTCCACTTTAGGTAATTTTAATTCCTTTTTAACCCATTTTCATAAAACTATAGTTTCCTATGAAGTTAGTAAGATCAGTCGCTATCAATGAAGTAAGTAATCTTTTCCCGGAGCCCTGAGAATAAAATACTCCATATCCCAGCTTTGTGACTCCTGTCAAATCAGCACTCGCTATATTATTATATTGAAAGATTTCGGTCACGTATCTCCTTGAGATTTGGAAACTGTTCCTTTGCATCTATATAATGTAAGCTTTAGAGTATCTAAAACATAAGTCTCCCGACTCCGTGTCCATGCCGGGTAAGTAAATACGACACGGATAGTCGCTATCTTCTCCTATTTTAGTGGAACTCAAAAGCAAAATTTTCTATTTTTCTCAAATTAGGAGCTTATTAATTTTTAAGTCCGGTATTTTGAAACGCTGGATGTCCTACTGCTTCATACGTGCCAAATCGAATTCTTCTAATTTGTCATGGCCTTTTAGGCATTACTCTCAATCACCTTAACATTTGGTAATTCCACTTTCTTTAACGTATTTATATTGCTGCAGTATCATAATACACTCTTTCTTATATTTCCAAATCAAAGTCTTTTATAGTTTCAAATTTTCTATCTTTAAATTTTGTACCCTGGGTCCCTTCTACAATACTTCTCTATCCTCGTACCTGTAACAGGATTTGTATGAGACAATACAAGATGTACTATTAGCTTTTGTGGCACCGCTTCAGGGAGATAGACCGTTAATCACCTTTATGTGTGCATTACCACGCACCATACATACAAAAGTCTCCCAGTACCCAATCATTACCTAACGAAAGTTATTCAGCATTCCAAGTCGACATAAAGCATTTTAAATGTAAGAGATCTTTTGAATCCCTACCCGCTAGCTTCATCTCCTTGAAATGTATATCTTGCTTCATGTATTCTACCTTCTACATGAAGTGTCTATAGTGCCAAGTTCCTATCTCTACATTTGCACTTAAATCTTCTGCGGCATTTCTTGCTAATAATGACTCCTAAGAGTTTCTGCTATATTAGCATCGTTAATTGCTACTTGGGGTTTTGCTATGTGATTTTGCATTAAACTTAGACTGCTAGTTGCTTTTCTATATTTAACTACAAGATTATACCCATTTTCATTTGGAATAAAAAGTGATACTTCCACTAGTATTTCCATCTTCATACCCGGTCTCATAATTTGGTATGCTGAGGGAGGTATGCAGGGTATTCCTCACCTCCTTTGCATACATTCGCTGCAGAGCTGAGATCATTTCAATATAGCATCATCTAAAAGTTTTGTCTCCCACTTGTACTATCATCAATAAGACACATTGACAGTAACAGGATTCATCAAGCATATCCGTAACCACCTTTGGTGTACATGGTATATTAAGCGTTTCTAACGTACTGGTAACTTTTACGAACTTTTCCATTATGCGAGAAAATATCATCACCTATAGTTGTTAAAGTGTCAGGTATAGCTACTTCTTCTCTATGATGGTTATTCTTGAACGCGCTATTTCTATTTCTACAAGTGCCCTCTCCCAAATCAATATTAGATATACTATTGTTAATGAATGCCTCGCGACCTCACCTTTTCACTACCTTATGAGACTCAATGTAGTAATATGCGTATCTCTAAAAACGTTGGCTTTCCTATTTCTTTTACACTATCCACGGAAAAGCCACAGTCGTTAAGTTGTGCTGCAGGCATAATCTCCTATTTTTACTATATTATTTCCTAATGTTGTACAGCAGTTAGGTTCTTAAAACTAAAAGGCTCTATTCTCTCATCTCCGCAACATGTATTTTCCATCCTATAATATCGCATAGTAACATTAGCATCTGTATTTCCATCTACAAGACCAACTATAGAAACTGTTCCATCCTCTTTGACAATATATCTAAATATTCCTTCTGTCAAAGCATTAGCATATTCATCTTCATCATCAGTCGATTCAAGACTTGCTAGTTTCTCACCTCTGATAAATCGATTTCACCGCATCATTATCTTCTATTTGCTTTCACTACTTATACTTATAGGCTGTGAAGCAGTTGCGGACTACCTTCTGAATTTGCCAATATAACAGGTATATGCGATGATGTCGTTATCATAGCCACTGTCAAAAGCAAAACTACAGCTCTATCAATAAAATTTCTCGTCTTTCTTTTTATATTTTCCCTATATATACTTCTCCTATAATATACTATTAATAATTGAGCGCCAGCGAGATTATAAATACTTTTAATATTTTCATAAAAATTATTTTTGATACATATATTTGGGAGTCATAAATCACGGTATTAAAAGCTATATATTCATCAAGCTTTATAATGCCGCTTATTAAAGCTGCATTTATTTTATCATCTACAAAAGTATATTCAAAGTTAAAATTAACATATATACTATCGTAGCATCAACATATCATTTCTGTCACTTCATTTAAATTATATATTTATATTATATTATTTAATTTCTATTGTCGATAGATTGTGCAAAAATTTAATAGCACTTTTAGCATAGAAAATGAGCATAATTCTATTTCTTTTGATTCTCATTAGCTTTTGTAAATATAACTCTTTCTTTTTATTTATAATTTTATGCAAAATATGACTTTCCCTTTTCATCTATATTCTTTATTATCCAAATTAATATTTTACATCTTAATTCTAAAAAGTTCCCTCTTTTTACTATATCCTCAGGCTTTTTCTATTTTAGTATTTTTATTTTTCGTCCATACTTTCGACATAATTATAAGTTATATTATTCACTGTTAGCGAAACGTTAACAGTGGTTTTCAGATCAACTCGAAACCATAGCTTTTCTATACTCATGCTGCAAGGATCAACTGCCACCCAGCCCCCTAAAAGATCCCCCTTTATATAAAATGTGAAAACGTTATCTTTATGATAACGTTTTTGTTTTATCTTATATTAGGTTGTAAACTTTAAAGGGCTAATATAAAAATGGGCATAGCGATATCTTTTCTTTATGCTTGGCCCATCACAATCAAAGAAAAGAATTCTACTATGCTCCACAAAAATTATATATCAAAATTATCAGGTTTAAAAAGAGTATATATAATGAATAATATTATATATACTATGAGTGAAATATATACTTTTTATATACTAAGCTCCTAAATATCTTATAAAAATATTTAGAGTTTACAAAAATCCCCTCATAGAATAAACTATGGGGGATAAAAAATTAAATTTTAATTCAGTTTAATTACTCGATAATTGTAGCAACTCTTCCTGAACCAACTGTTCTACCACCCCTCACGGATAGCAAATCTAAGACCTTGCTCACAAGCTATTGGGTGAATAAGACTCTATTGTCATTTCTACGTTATCTCCTGGCATACACATTTCTGTACCGGCTGGTAACTCACAAACACCTGTGATGTCTGTTGTTCTGAAATAGAATTGTGGTCTATAGTTGTTGAAGAAAGGATTATGTCTACCACCTTTCATCTTTTTGTTAATAATGTAAACTTGCAGTAAATTTCTTATGGCAAGTTACTGTACCTGGTTTAGCAAGAACTTGTCCTCTTTCGATATCTGTTCTTTGAACACCTCTAAGAAGTGCACCGATGTTATCACCGGCTTGAGCCTCATCAAGAAGCTTTCTAAACATTTCGATACCTGTAACAACAGTTTTTCTAGTTTCTTCATGGATACCAAGAATCTCAACTTCATCGTTAAGGTGAAGTGTACCACGCCTCTACTCTACCTGTAGCAACTGTACCACGTCCTGTAATTGTAAATACGTCCTCTATTGGCATAAGGAATGGCTTATCTGTTTCTCTTTCTGGATCTGGAATATAAGAGTCAACTGCAGCCATAAGCTCCATAACCTTATCACCCCACTCACAGTTAGGATCTTCAAGTGCTTTAAGAGCTGAACCCTTTACAACTGGGATATCATCACCTGGGAATTCATACTCGTTAAGAAGATCTCTGATCTCCATTTCTACGAGTTCAAGAAGCTCTTCATCATCAACCATATCACATTTGTTCATAAATACAACTATGTATGGAACACCTACCTGACGAGATAGAAGGATATGCTCTCTTGTTTGAGCCATAACACCGTCAGTAGCAGCAACAACAAGGATAGCACCATCCATTTGTGCAGCACCGGTAATCATGTTCTTAACGTAGTCAGCATGTCCTGGACAGTCAACGTGTGCATAGTGTCTGTTCTCTGTTTCGTACTCAACGTGAGCTGTAGAGATAGTAATACCTCTTTCTCTCTCCTCTGGAGCTTTATCAATGTTTTCGAAGTCTACAATCTTATTTGTTTCTGAAGGTAACTTTGTAGCAAGTACCTTGTGATTGCAGCTGTTAAAGTTGTTTTACCATGGTCAACGTGTCCTATTGTACCAATGTTAGCATGAGGTTTGGTTCTATCAAATTTTGCCTTTGCCATTTTTAATAATCCTCCTTAAAATACGACCTTTTAGGTCTAATCATTAGATTTCTCTATATTATATACTAAAATATTTTTAAATCAATATATTAAAACTTATTTATCGCCTTTTCTTTCAGCAACTATTTTTCTCTTGAACTGACTTTGGAACTTGCTCATATTTATTAAAGAACATTGAGTAGTTACCACGTCCTTGTGTTCTTGAAACGTAGGTCTGTTGAATATCCGAACATCTCAGATAGTGGAACATAAGCATTTACTTGCTTACCGCCACCAATATCTTCCATACCTTCAATACGTCCACGTCTTGAGTTGATATCACCGATAACATCTCCCATATATTCTTCGGCATAGTTACTTCTACCTTCATTATAGGCTCAGTGTACTGTCTCGCTTTTAGCCATAGCCTCTTTGAAAGCTAATGAACCCGCTATATGGAATGCCATTTCTGATGAGTCAACCTCATGGTATGAACCATCATAAACATTTGCATAAATACCAAGAACAGGGAATCCACCAAGGATACTCTGCCTTAGCAGCTTCTTGTATACCGTCACAAATTGGTTGGATATACTCTTTTGGAATAGAACCACCAACTACGCTGGACTCAAACTTAAATGTCTCTTCAACATTTGCATCCATAGAGCAAATCTAACCTTACAATGTCCATATTGTCCACGTCCACCTGATTGCTTAGCATGCCAGAATCAACTTCAACTTCCTTAGTAAATGTTTCTTTATAAGCAACTTGAGGAGCACCAACGTTAGCTTCAACATTGAACTCTCTTTAAAAGTCTATCAACGATAATCTCAAGGTGAAGCTCACCCATACCTGAGATAATAGTTTGTCCTGTTTCAGGATTTGATTTAGCTCTAAATGTAGGGATCTTCCTCTGCAAGTTTTGAAGTGCCTCTACCATCTTTTTGTTGTCCGGCTTTTGTCTTTGGCTCTATAGCTATATCAATAACAGGCTCTGAGAATTCCATTGATTCAAGTATAACCGGATGTTGCTCATCACAGATAGTATCACCTGTAGTTGTTGCTTTGAAACCAACTGCAGCAGCTATATCTCCTGAATATACTTTATCAATTTCTTCTCTCTTGTTGGCATGCATCTGTAGGATACGTCCAACTCTCTCTTTTTTACCCTTTGTTGCATTTAAAACGTAAGAACCTGAATTAACTGTACCTGAGTAAACTCTGAAGTAAGCAAGTTTTCCTACGAATGGGTCTGTCATAATCTTAAATGCTAAAGCAGCAAATGGCTCTTCATCAGAAGAGTGCTTTTCAATTTCATTACCGTCTAAATCAACACCCTTTATAGCAGGGATATCTGTTGGAGCAGGCATAAACTCAATTATAGCATTAAGTAATTTTTGAACACCTTTATTTCTATAAGCTGAACCACAACATACCGGAATTGCTCTACAATCACAAGTAGCAGTTCTAAGTACCTTCTTTAATTGTTCAATACTTGGCTCATTTCCATCTAAGTATTCCATCATTAAATCATCATCTAACTCACAGATTTTCTCTACAAGCTCTGTATGATATAATTCTGCATCATCTTTCATATCATCCGGAATATCAACAACAGAGATATCATCTCCCTTGTCATCATTATAGATATATGCTTTCATCTCGAATAAATCGATGATACCTTTAAATTCATCTTCCTTACCTATAGGTAATTGAAGACAAATTGCATTTTTTCCTAATCTTGTACGGATTTGATCAACAGCTCCGTAGAAGTTAGCACCTAATATGTCCATCTTGTTGATGAATGCCATACGAGGTACATTATATGTATCAGCTTGACGCCATACATTTTCTGATTGTGGCTCAACACCACCCTTAGCACAGAACACACCTACTGCACCGTCAAGTACACGAAGAGATCTCTCAACCTCTACTGTAAAGTCTACGTGTCCCGGTGTATCGATAATATTGATACGGTTCTCTAAAGCACCTTTTAAATTTTTGTTATCAGAGCCTTTTACGGTCCAATGGCAAGTTGTAGCTGCAGAAGTAATTGTGATACCTCTTTCCTGCTCTTGTGCCATCCAGTCCATGGTAGCTGTTCCCTCATGTGTATCACCTATCTTATAGTTTACACCTGTATAATATAGGATACGCTCAGTAAGAGTTGTCTTACCCGCATCAATATGCGCCATAATACCAATATTTCTGGTTCTCTCCAATGGATATTCTCTTCCAGCCATGGTTTCCTCCTATATTTATTAGAATCTATAATGTGCAAATGCTTTGTTAGCCTCTGCCATCTTATGCATATCTTCTTTTTTCTTAACAGCAGCTCCTGTGTTGTTAGCCGCATCCATAAGTTCATTAGCAAGTCTCTCTTCTTGAGTTTTCTCGCCTCTTTTACGTGAGAATAATGCTAACCATCTAAGAGCAAGAGCTTGTCTTCTCTCCGGTTTTACTTCGATAGGAACTTGATATGTAGCTCCACCTATTCTCTTTGCTTTTACTTCAAGTACAGGCATTATATTATTCATAGCCGCTTCAAATACTTCTACCGGATCACTACCGGTTTTATCAGCTATACGGCTAAATGCTCCGTACACGATCTTTTGTGCAACACCCTTTTTACCATCATACATAATATTGTTTACTAACTTAGTAACAACTTTGTTGTTGTATAAAGGATCTGCTAATACATCTCTTTTTTGTGTATGTCCTTTACGTGGCACGTTACTTCCCTCCTTAATACTATTGTCAATCTCTTGACTATTAGATCTTTGGTACTCTCACACCTTTTAGGTGCGCGCCTCGTGCTCGGTCTTTATATAATCTCGCAACCTACAGTTATATCAAACTCGGCACTATTACCTTAATTATCTAATTATTTCTTGTCTTTTTGGTCTCTTAGCACCGTATTTTGAACGAGCTTGTTTTCTGTTAGCAACACCTGCTGTATCAAGTGTACCACGGATAATGTGATATCTTGTACCTGGCAAGTCTTTTACTCTACCTCCACGGATTAATACAACGCTATGCTCTTGAAGGTTATGTCCTTCACCCGGAATATAGCTTGTTACTTCGATACCGTTAGAAAGTCTTACTCTGGCAATCTTACGAAGAGCTGAGTTAGGCTTCTTTGGAGTAGCAGTCTTAACAGCAGTACATACGCCTCTCTTTTGAGGAGCAGATGCATCTGTAGCTTTCTTATGAAGAGAGTTGAATCCCTTTTTGAAGAGCTGGAGCTGTTGACTTCTTTACTGAAGTTTGTCTGCCTTTTCTTACTAACTGGTTAAATGTTGGCATTCCTTTTTACCTCCTATGATATTCTGTGGTTGCTGTTTTTCAGCTAAACTCGTGCTAATATGCACGTCAAATTATTTTACTACCTAAAAAAGAGCTTGTCAATAGGATAAAATATACCTCTATATAAGCAAAGAGATTTAGAAAATGTATGTACAATTTCATAAATCTCTTTATCATATTATTTCATCATCTTTTACTACACTATATCTTCTAACTACTCTATCTAAGGTTTTTATATGTATCGTAAGCTTTTCTCTTTCTTCCGCCCTCTTTCATAGGCATCTCTAATTCCAAAAATGCATTTCTTGTAATGCGCCATTTACAGGATGCATTTCTCCAGGTTGATCATACTCACGAGCTAAGAAAAAGGCTTCTACATAGGATTTTTTATTCGCATATCAAAAAGCTTTTAGCTATTTGATCAGCTTGAATATCTTCATTAGTAGCATTGAAACCTTGCTCAGATAATATTATATGTCTTACCTTTCCACTTGGAGATATATACTCTGCTTTCTTCATATAGTTTGTAAGTACATCTAAGTTTTTCATATTTACAATAGGGCTATCCTCACTATTTATAGCCTGTGTATCATCTTCAAAATTAGGATCTCCTAAATCTTGCGGATATGGATGCCAAGCTATACCATAATCTGTATCTTTTAGTCTATCATTTAACAGCCTAATTAAATCTTTAGACTTGTAATATCCCGGTGCAGGTGATTGTGCATTCCATACATAATCATAAGGAATATAGACATTTGCGCTAGGATTGTTTTGTTTTATAGCGTTATACCAAATACGGAAAGCCTTAGCATATTGATCTGCATAATTATCCAAACTTGTATGTGGAGTATAATTCCATACTTCAGGATAATTTATTTCATTTCCTATTATCCAATTATCTATTGAATCTTTGTAAAGACTGGCAAATTGATTTGCTATCTGCCTTGTAGCAGCTTCACCCTCTGCAGTCGCCACATTAAATCCATAATAATGTGCGCCGGCTTTTTGTGCCGGTAAAGAGGCAGGATTTGGATTATTTCTAGGAGTATTTAGCATAATAGCTGTTACACTAACACCATTATCTTTGGTTTCCCTAAAGTTATTTGCAAAATTTGTTTCGTAATTTGTGAAATTATAAACAATGTGTTTTACACCTAAATCTCTAACAGATGTGTTGCTAAACAGTGTATCTCTTGTAGCTAAACCTTTCTTAGAACCCGACTTGGCAAAAACAGAACTTCCATTAGCACTAATTGCACCTGAAGTAGAGCCCGAACCGGAATTAGAACTATAGGAAACACTCTTAGTTTGCACCACTCCATTTACTACCCACTGACCGTCAGAGTTTACATCATAGCCATCCACTGATGTATCTACAGCCAAGTAACCATCACTTTCAAAATAGTAAGACTCGGCAATTCCATCACCATTGCCATCTATCCATTGCCAAGTAGCTTTTTGGATAACTTCCGTTACCATTATCATACCACCAACCATTAGAATCACCTTTCCACTCTCCGCAAATGCGGTCATACTCATCGCAAGAACCAAACTTGCACTAGCTAAGCTCTAAAAATTAATTTTTTTCTTCATATTAGCACTCCTTTTGTTAAAAATATAAAACATCTGTGTCTTCTTCTCTAATTATATATATATATATATTTCAAGCTTTTTCAATCTATTTCTAAAATTAATCTTTTATAAATTTTATACTAATATGCTAACGCATTACCTTTGGTATAATTTTAATTATTCAATATTGACTAAATATTATTTTTAAGTCTTAATTTTTATACTACTTGATACTTAAAAACTTTTCTGTTAAGCTATACTATATTTAAAACTTAGGGAGAATTTTATGCCAAATACAAGTTTATATGACAATATTAAGAGAACTGAAAACTAAAAAGAAGAAAAACCATTTTGTTTCATTATTTTTCTTCTATATAATACCTTTTTATACTTATAAATCTAACTATTTTTTATATAGTAACTGCTTTACCCTAAGGCAAGCATTAGTATATCAGAGCCTATAAATTATAGCACTGTGGAGATAAACATTATTAAACACTCTCTATTTCCTATAAAAAGCATTAATGCTAAATTTGAAAATGAAGTTCTTGAACTTAAAAAGATAAGTAGTAATGTCTACTCTGCTACGTTAATAAAAATGGTAATTTAGAAGTCGCTATAAGTAACCTAAATGGTATGTCAAAAACATTCTATGATTATATAGGTTCTATAGATGACAACCCGCCCACTATAGACGGACTTGTAGAGGGTAATACTGTTTCAGTTAATTTTACAGATGAGAATTCGGCATTAATTATGACAGTCTTTATGCTATGGATACTATGAGAAAAAATTAGTCCAAAAATATAGATAAGGTAAATAATACAGCAGATTTTAGATATGACGGAAGTTCTTTAGAAGTACATCTTACAGATAATGCCGGAAATGAAGTAACAGCATACATTTACAGATAGAGTAGAATAAATTTCTACTCTATTTTCATATATTTTTCTGTACTATATCTATTTTTCAGTTATACTTAACATATATTAATGTAAAAAGGGTGGATTTTATGTCAAATAAATATGTGGCTTATGTAGGTTCGTATTCTTATACAGGTACCGCTGAAAGGTATAACTATCTATGATATAAACTTAGATAAGGGAAATTTTATCAAACGTGGTGAAGTAGATGTAGATAATTCTTCGTATTTAACTCTTAGTAATGATAATAAAATCCTCTATTCCATAGCTGATGAAGGAATAGTTTCATTCCGTATTCACGAAAATGGAACTATCAGAAGGATAGTTGACAAAGTATAAGAGGTATGAGGGGGTGTCATCTTTCCATTGATAAAGATAATAAATATATCTTTGTTTCAGGCCATCACGATGGAAAAACTAACAATGCTACATCTTAACGAAGATGGTACTGTTGGGGAGATAGCTGAAAATATATATAATAAAGGCTTAGGTTCTATTGCCGAACGCAATTCCAGACCTCATGTAAGCTGTACACGTACAAGTCCTGATGAGCAATTCGTTTTGTCTGCCGACCTTGGTATAGATCAAGTTAAAATATATAATTTTTGATAAAAGGACGGTAATCTTCTGTTAGTCGATACTTTATGTCTGGAACTTAATTCGGCACCTAGATTTTTGAATTTTCTAAAGATGGACGTTTTATGTATCTAATGTATGAAATGAAAAATTGTATTGAAGTATTTTTCTTATTCATATAAAGAAGGTGATAAAGCACCTACTTTAGAAAAATACAATCCATTTCATCTCTGGGAAATTTAAAAGCTCAGCCCTGTTACAGTTAGCTACAACTATAACATTTACGCCGGACTTCAAATATTTACTTTGTGCAAATGCCGAGATAATGTTGTGGCCACTTTTGAGAGAGATGAAGAAAGCGGACTTTTTAAGCTCTTTTGTTTACTCTTCCTATTAGCGGAGATTATCCAAAAGATATAGCTATATTACCTGATGCTAAGCATATAGCTTCTATAAACCATGAAAATGGTAGTATCAGTTTCTTTAATATAGACTTCAAAAATAAACTTATAAGCATGAGTGCAAATAATATAAATGTAAATCAACCAAATTGTTGTAAGATTGTGGAGGTATAAAATGGCAGGTTCTATATGGGGGGATATTTTTCGTGTTAGTACCTTTGGAGAATCACATGGCAAGGCTGTAGGTGCTATTATTGACGGTTGCCCTGCCGGACTTCCTTTATCCGAAGAAGATATACAAATCTTTTTAGACAGAAGAAAACCGGGCCAAAACAGTTTCACTACACCTAGAGTTGAGAATGATAAATGTAATATTCTTTCAGGTGTATTTGAAGGAAAAACTACCGGAACTCCTATTATGGTCATGTTGGAAAATTTATCTCAACGTTCAAGCGACTATTCAGAGATCTCTTCCTATTACAGACCGGGACATGCAGATTACACCTTTGATTCAAAAATATGGATTTAGAGATTATAGAGGAGGTGGGCGTTCAAGCGGTAGGGAAACAGCAGCTCGTGTTATTGCAGGTGCTATAGCAAGCAAAATATTGGCTACCATGAATATAGAGGTTCATGCTTTTACTCAAAGCATAGGTCCTATAAGTGCCAAGCGTTTTGAACTTGACGAATGTTTTACAAACCCTTTTTATATGCCCGATAATCAGGCTGCCGTCATAGCCGCAAATTATTTAAACGAATTAAAAGCCGAAAAAGATTCTGTTGGAGGTATCATCTCTTGCATTTCTACCGGAGTTCCTGCAGGTATAGGCGAACCGGTATTCGATAAGTTAGATGCAAAGTTGGCAGCCGGTATAGTCAGTATAGGAGCTGTTAAAGGGGTTGAATTTGGTTCAGGCTTTACCTCAGCTATGATGAAAGGTAGCGAAAATAATGATAGTTTTTATATAGAGGATGATAAAATTGTTAAGAGAACAAATAACTGTGGTGGTATAAGTGGTGGTATAAGCGATGGTAGTCCCTATTATACTTAGTGCCGCATTTAAGCCTACTCCTTCTATCGCCAAAAAACAACATACAGTCAATACCTCTTTTGAAGAAATAGATATAGAAATTCACGGTAGACATGATCCCGTAATCGTTCCCCGTGCAGTTGTTGTAGTAGAAAGTATGGTTGCTATCACTATATTAGATGCCATGTTAAAAATACATCTTCCAAACTCGAAAAATATTTTAAAAGGTATATAGAAAGTAATACATAATGATTTTTTTAGATGAATTAAAAGAACTTCAAGATAATAAGTATAGAGATTTTCAAGCAAAGCTTATTCCAAACCTTGACAAGAAAAATATACTAGGGTATTCGTATACCTAAACTACGTACTCTCTCAAAGAAAAATACGTAATAAATCCGACTTTAATATACTTTATTCAGAATTTACAAAAGATTTACCTCATACATATTATGACGAAACAAATCTACATATATTATTTATCAATGAAATAAAAAGATTTTTGATGTTTGCAAAAAGGGAGTTAGACAAACTACTCCCTTTTATAGATAATTGGGCAAGTACGATTTATTCAAACCCTAAAAGCATTTGAACAAGAACCTGAGAAAGCATTTGAATATATCAGCAAATGTATACAAAATACGCATACTTACACCTGTCGCTTTGGCATAGTTATGTTGATATACTTTTTCTTAAAAACTAATTTTAGAGAAAAACAAAATGATATAATTTTAAAAACTCCAAATAATGACTATTATATAAATATGGCTAAGGCTTGGTATGTAGCTACCGCTTTGACTTATAACTTTAGCCAAAAACATCTATATAATCAAGGAATATAGGCTTGATAAATGGACTCATAATAAAAGCTATTCAAAAATGTATCGAGAGCCTTGTATACCCCAATACAATAAAGAACTTTTAAAAACTTTTTAAACTATAATTTCTTATATAATCTTCGATTTCCCAAAAATATATAAGCAAAAATATTGCGATAATATTTTTAGTTAGGTTATACTAACTGTTATCATATCTATTAAATATATTTTAAAGGAGAATCTTATGAAGAAAAAGAATTTTATAGCCATCATTTCAAGTATTGCTATGGCATCTACTCTTTTCCCCGGAACATTAATAACAAAAATACTGTCGATATAGTATCAGCAGCTGCAGTCGGAACCGAAAAAGAGGATAGAATAAACTTTAACGATGCCAAAAACTCTACTGATCCCCAAACTTTTTACTCATGATGCAGGCGGAATTTTAATATATGGGCAACTACTTTATCTGTAGATCCTAGAACAAAAAAATTAAAAAGGTAGCAATTTATGGAAAATTTGATTTACCTCTATCTTCTTCCGATATAGATATAGAAGAATTAGATGAATATCTAACAAACTATTTTTACCTAGAGATAGCAACTACATAGATATAAATGGTGGACTTAAATCATATATACTTTGGTCAGATGAGGACCCAAATAGTAAATATGATAAACAAATTTTTTGTAAACGATGGTTATTTATATATTAGAGGAGAAAGTGCCAAGTTAGTAATAAAAGACCAGGAATTTGAAATCAAAAATATCAGATAAACCAAATAAAACTGTAACTAATTTTTTAGAGAAGCCATCACGGAACATTGGGGCGAGTATAGTGCCGTTAAATATAGCGGTCTAAAGCTAACACAAGATAGCGAAGAGGCTTATTTGAAAAAGAACGAAGAGGCTAAGGCACTAACAGAAAGAGCCAAGACTGATACAAGCATTACACAAGACCAAATAGACAATATGATCAACTCTCTAAATCAGACATTCGGCAATCTGTCCCCTATGCCTTATGAAAAACCGGCTTAAAAGAGGCAATTTCACGTGCCGATAACTTACTAAGCAAAAATGGAAAAATGGAAAAACGCTTTACCAAAGCTAGCTTTTAATGATTTAATGACTGCTTACAATTATGCACAAGAACTTTTAAGTTTATCTGATTTAAACTCTATAGTAACCCCAATTGAGGGTGAACCCATAAAAACTCACAAGGATTTTGAAACTGCTCTTACAAACTTAAATGATAAAATAAATAACTTGACTGAAGAGGAGTATTCTCCTATAGATTTAAAAAAACTATGGGATGCCCTATTACGAAGCTATAAATCTAAGACCTGATTACGGATATGGATATACAGATGACAGCAGAAATGCTTTTTATGATAAACTTGACGAAATCAGACACAAACAATTTTATGACGATATATATATGAATGATGATGATGTAAATATTTATATTGCTCAAATACAAAAATGCTAAAAAAATAATCTACAAAAATAAAGTTAGACGAAAATATAAAGGTAAGTATTTCTATAAAAATACACAAAAACCATTGGAAGATTCAGTATCTTCTTTAATAAAAAAGAGTATTTCAGAGATGGAAATAATGAAATTATAAATATAAATAAAGAAGTAATCAAAGACTCTGAGGTATATCTTCCCTCTCAGACAAAGATGTTATAAAAAGAGTTTGAAGGATATACCCCTAAATCTTTCCACTATAATTCTGATGACGGTTCACTACGTTTAGTTAGATATTTTAAAGATGCTAATGATAATAGATTTGTAGTATTTAAAGCTACATCAAAAACAAAGCAAACAAGGCTACACTGGACATATATTATGAAAAGAGCGACGAAAAAAATAACAAAAAGAACAACGAAATAAAACCGCCTGTATCTAAGGAAGATAAAATAGACAAAGTTTCACCTACTGATAGCTTATCTGATAAAACACTAACTAACAAAAATGATTTTGATTCAAATAAATCAAATAGCTCAAGTGGTTCAGGTGGTTTTGGTGGAAGTTCTCATGCAGGACAAACTTATTTTAGCAAAAAAGATACGCTCTCTAATACCAATCAAACTCCTATTGCTACAAGCAAATTGGATGGCAACTGGGAATTAAATAATAATACTTGGAAATACAAACAAGCAAATGGAAAATATTTATCTAATTCTTGGGGCTATTTAGAGAAAAATAACTCAAAGATATGGTATCTCTTCGACTCTTCTTCTAAGATGGTAACAGGTTGGTATAAATCTTCTAACGGAAAAATGGTATTATTTCAATCCTCAAAAAGGAAATAATGAGGGTATAATGTTAAAGGGTTGGCAATGGATTGAGGCTGCCGATAAAAAAAAAGATGTTATTATATGGGAGAAGATAATACTACAGAAGGTATTTTATATACAAATACTATTATATCCGGAAAATACACAGTTAACGAAAAATGGTGCATGGACGGTAAACGGTATAGAACAAATCAGGATAAAAATAAGATACCAATAATAAAACTTAATACTAAAACGAAAAAACATTAACGTAACGATATTCTTATGATAAAAATATATACATAAACTGATAGAAAGCAGAGAAAGGAGCAATTATGGAAGAAATGGAATGACAGACAAACAGTTCAATGGATTTATAAGATTTGTTAAAGATATGCTTGAAGAAGTAGAAAACGAAAAAGATAAAGAAGAAAAACAAAGAAAAACTTAGAAAAGTTATAGATAATCTACAACAAACACTTGAAGATTAGAACTTTAAAACAACACAAAAGGCGATGGACTTACTCACATCGCCCCTTTAAAGAATAAAGCAAAGTAACTATAACACAAAAAGAGAATTTGAAAATGGAAAACAAAGGTTGTTAAATATAATTTTTAATAAATTAGGTTCAGGAAGTATAGGCACAAAAATTATCTATACCAAAAGCTTGGATTGAAAAATGGAAATAGACGAAGAAAACAAAACTATAATCGCAAACTTTAATGAAGAAAAACAAGAAATAACCATTAAAAAGCCGTAAAAATCTCTAAATTCCCCACCATCAAGCAAAAACTAGTTGACAATCAAATTAAAAATAATGTATCATATGTTTTGTTCCAAAAAGAACAAAACAAGCACCTTTAGCTCAGTTGGTGAGCAGTAGACTCTTAATCTATTTGTCCAGGGTTCGAGTCCCTGAAGGTGCATAAAGTCTTTTTCAATTACATCAGGTAGTTGGGAGGGGCTTATTTTTGCCCTCTAATAATTGTTTTTAAAGAAAATATCATCAAGCTTATATATATCTGTATGTATTAAATTAAATTGTGCTACTAAATGTAAATACTGTTTTGTAACTGCATAATCATAGTGTCCAAGTAAAAGTCTAAGACTTTCAAGATTACCGCCACCCATTATATAGCTAGTCGCAAATGTATGTCGAAGTAAATGAGGATGCACTCTTTTTATACCTGTATGAAATTTAATCGTTCTAAACATTGAACGAATACAATTTGAGTTTATATTTTCTACTGAATTTTTCTTTAAAAAGTAAATAACCATCTTTACCAACAAATCTCATATAGTCTTTTATTAAAAATTCTAACTTACCGGATAAAAGGTACTATCCTTGATTTTTACCTTTACCATTATTGATTGTTATGTAATAACCGTCTAAACATATATCACTTACTTTTTAACCCTACATACTTCCATTTGTCTTAATCCACAGTCAAGCATTAGATAAAAATAAGTTTGTTTCGTCTGTCTAAGAAATTATGACTAAATAACCTATCTATCATATTAACTTCATCTACAGAAAGCGGTACTATTTGAACATCATCAGCACGAGGCATTTTTTTAACCTATAAGCTAAGTTATTTATAAAATATCCATTCTCAAACCCATAATTTATAAAAGCTTTTAACCGCTCGCATATAAGTCCTAACTGTATTAGATCTTATATGTACTCCATTCTTTTTAGGGTTTTTAATCTAAGATATACTATATATTCACGCAATTTATTTTTGTTATACTATCACAATATATATCATCTAAATCTTTTTCATACTCATCACGTAAAAATCAAAAAGAACTCAAGATTTTTTAACATAATATTTATATGTCGAATCTTCCCAAAAAGAAATACCATACTCTATCTTGTCTTAAATTTTCAATAGATTTCATCATTTACCCCTTTTACATTTTATAACTTTAATTGTATACTATTCTATAAATTCGCCTGTTTTCATAATTGAAGATTGCGAACTTGCGATTGATTTCATTTGAAGTAATAAAGCTTTATCAAAAATTAAGTTTATTACTTTTTGCTTTTATAATCGACAAGTCCTTTTTATATCATTATCATTAAGCGAACTTATAAAATGAACCACATCATCTATAAATGTATCATTATTTTTACCTCTAGTTACAAGTGAATAATTTGTTATTGAATGTAATGCCCGCTTTTACTGTCATTTGACCCTGTTATATTAGTTGTATACTCTTATCAATTTCAAATCTTTTTAACCTTTTCACATCAACTAGTTTTGTAGTTCTAAGACGTTTTCCAAAATTCTACATCATCACGCCTAGATTTATTTTTATCTATCATATCCGTTCTTACAAAGCCTCAAATACCTTTGACGTTAAATAATCTGTTATTAGACTATGATTATCAAGAAGATCATAAATACGTTTGCACTCACCATATGCTGCATTATCTTTTTATCTCAGCAAAACAATAAGATTTTTGAATGTCTACGCATAACTTGATATTCTACGTTTAATATTAAAGTCGGTCTCGGTGTTATCTCGTTTACAAATTTTTCTAATAGTATCACTGTTACTAGGTATATCTGAGTTAAGTAATTCTTTAGCTTTATCTATTAATTCTGTATTTGAGCCATATTCTATGTAAAAATTCAAGTCTTGCCCCTATTTAAATAAGCCCAGTTTTCTTTTTAAAACAAATATCATATACATAAAAATCATATCTAGAAATAAGTCCATTAAATAACCAAATCATAAAAACCATGGTTTTATAACCTTGCTCTACTACTTCTTTAGATTTTAAATACATTCTCAAAAATATCTTATCCGAACGTTTACCCATAGCCAAGTAATCAATTTCATAATCATCTGAACCGACTTTGTCAGCGTGTGAGGTTACACCCTTAAATCTATCTACACGCATTTTTAAATAAATTATCTAAAGTAAAAACTTTTCAGGATTATCAAGATAATTTGTATGCCAGCAATAATCTATTCTATTCTCATTTACATATAATACTTAGATTAAAATAATCACATATTTTTTTATATATTTATAGCTAGATTCAAATGCTTTTAGCATAACCTAATAACCATAATTCATAAGACCTTATTTGCACTAGAATTTCACTAGTTACAGATTCGCCACTTGCACTAGATGGTACAGTAGGAGCTATAAAAATGTCATATTTATCTTTTTATTTGTAAATGTATCGTATACATCCGGCAAAAGTTAAAGGTGTTAAATTATATAGATAATTATTTATGTATATCTGTTTAAATTCACTTCTATAATCTAAGCCTTGTTTTTTGCTTATTAAAAATAATCTCTAAGCCTTTTTAACATCTACATCTATACTTGTGTTGGTAAAATCATTAGCAAGTTTTTACACTATAATAAAATGTATCTACATTATGCAAAAACTTACATCTTTGTTTGTAAAACAAATAATCTTTTTGAGTATCTTCTAACTCACTAAATATCGAACATTCTTGTCTAAATACTTTCATACTTTAAAGTGTGTTGTTTTGTGACAGAAAAGCCGTTTTTGTCACAAAAATTTTTAGCCTTTCCGCCCTTGTATTTATTGACTTTTTACATTTTTATTGTATTTCTAGACCACCTATTAGAAGAATGTGGCGAAGATAAAAATGCGTTTTTAGGACTAATTTTGCCGATTTTCCTATTGTATTTTTGTTCGATTAGAACTAACGTTTTATAAAGCCTTTTAACTGCGTCCTGCCCGCGGGCTAAAGCCCTTGCGGGCGTACTGCAGCCACTTCCTGAATATACCTTCAGGCTTATTCAATGGAATGTACTCATACTTTTTAAGGGGTAATTGTTTCGTATCAAATGAATTGAAGTATTTTACATATTTTTGGCATGTAAGTAAGTTTAACAGTGCCAAGGAAAAATAGTAAAAATTGAATCGAATTGTAAATCATCTACTAGCTTAGATTCTCCAGTACTATTCTTATCAGCATGTGTAATTGTTATTGTCTTTTGTTATTCTTCTAGCTAATGAGAAGCAATTAAAAATTCATTATCAAATACATATGATCAGTTAAATCTCTAAGTTTTCTTATCTATGTCAAAAAGACTGGCTAAATAAGTAAACAGTATGTTTATAATGACGTTGATATTTAAAATAATCTCTAACATGATTTTTAAAAATTCTTAAAATCACGATTATCCCAAATCAAGCCAACTTCATCAATTAAAATAACAGCATTTTTCGGAAAATGATAAACACCTATATCTTCAACTTCAAAATAATAAGTACCGGGAACGTAAGTATTGCAGTAGACCGGTCTAGGTTTTTAAACCATTTCTTTTTTAGAATATTTCAAAGCAAGCTTACACATAAAGGTTGTTTTTCCGCTGCCTTTTTCCAAATACCATATAGAGCTTTGTATGGGTTTGAATATTTTTATTAAATGATATGCTATAAACATTGATAACAAAAAGAATATTATAGCTATTATTAAAATTACCATTTAATACTTCCTCCTATCTCTAAATTTAAAACCTAACATTAAACTTAATATCTTAATTACAAATTCACTAACCGCATAGCATATAATAACAAGTATAGGCAAAGATAAAAAGTATATGTAAGGTCAAAATTCTTCAACGGAAAAAGAGAAAAAATCAATAAATGTTTTTAAGAATGGAAGATTACCCATTTTATACCTCCTAATAAAAATAAGAGGGGTTACAAGCCCCTCTTAAGCTAAATACACTTAATGTTCTTAGACACCATGATAAATACGTAAAAGGAACGCTATTATAGCACCACAGAAGAATAAGCCCATTGAAATCATCAAGATAGGTTTATCAAGCATCCATGATAACAAAATAGCACCCTCTTTTAATATCCATGCAAAAAGCTGAGAAAATATATTTAACATGTCCGTAATAGTCGCAGTACCACCATCAGCTACTATCATCTCAGCTGCGAATGCATTAGAATTAGATACTAAAGTTATAGCAGGTACTAAAGTCGCTAAAGTTACAGCTTTGCCGAAATTGCCGATTTTCCTAAGTCCATTTTTTAACTTAGAAAACATCTTTTATTCTCCTTTAAAATAAATTTCTAAAAATAATGATAATTCTTCGCATTAACGGAAGTAATAACACCGCTACACCTAACCAATGGTAATCATTTAGCAAGGCTTTTGCTCCCATTAAACACCACTTATATATACCATTATTTAAAAGTATCCTTAAATCATCAAACATATACTAACGCCCCCTATAAGGTATTAACGCCTAAGTATTAAATGTTTTAAAAAGTCCATCAAAAATACTGTCAAAAATAATAAAAAGAATGAACCAATAACATACGTTATAGGGTCAAACTGTTCAGGCACATAACCTAGTAATGCCTGTATAGATTGTACAAACATATAAAAACACCACCTCCAACTAAAAATATTAATATAATCATCAAGCTATCAGATACTAAAAAGGGTTGATACATCTTCTGCACTTTTACATGCACGTATCTATCGCTTTTGCTCTAAAATGATAGCTGCCTGAATACCACCTCCATGAATAGGTTCGTATATAATTATTTGAGTGCTGGTCTCTTAAAAGAATAGTAATTGTTATTTAACGCACCATTTAAGTGTAAGATCATACCGTTGTCAGCATTTAAATCTAAAGTATTTCTATACAATTTACCCCAAACTGTAGAAAGTGCTTGAATTATACAAATAACCATCTTTATCGACCATTAAATAATCTTTAATATTAGGGGAAAGCAAACAATAATAAACTGTACCGTCTATAAGTAACTTGTACTTTAAAAACATTAGTGTACGTTAAATTATTGCCTGCACTGTAAAAGGAAGAGTGAGAAAGCTCACTCGCAGGCGTAACATCAGTAACAAGATTTTCATCATAAATATCCGCTGCTTCAAATCAGGTACGCCCTCTATAGTATCAAGTTCATCTGTAAGGGTTGTACATCTGAACTTGTTGCTACCAAACTATCACGAATATCTTTTTAAATATTCGTTCATTAAATCTATCTTATATTCTTCTAAACTATCACCTTCAGGAACAGTTTCATCAATAGAGCTATCCAAAGCTTCATTTTCTATTGGCACTTCTTGTGCATATACCAAGAAATAAGTACACGCACAAAAAGATAAAAACCCTATAAGAAATATTGAAAAAGGAAAAACTATCATCAAAAACTGTAATTAACAAAAAGCTAAAATTGTCAAAACAAGCACAAACAAAAGATAATATTATGACAATATCAATACATGAATCCATCAATCTACCTCTTTTTCTTACTCCTTACTATTATCAAAATGTATTTTATTAACACCAAACTTAACTATAACCGCACCTAAAAATATAGACATCAAGCTTTATAGCTATAAGTAAGGTTAAATAAGATAAACCGCTACCAATATTTGTATTGGTAAATAATTTTATAGTCATTTTTAATACATCTATAACAAAATTTTGCAAGTTCCATAAACTTATTATTCATATCAACTTCCTTTATTTAATACATTAATTAAAACTGCCATGCAAATAGTTACTGTAACAACTGCAATAGTAAAAAGGGGAAGGGTTGGGATTATAGCAAAAATAAAAACAAAAACCTTTTAATATCATTCCTATCAAATTTATTAAAAGCTTGTACTAGATTTACTATGAAATTTACTATTACATCAAAAATACTTGCAATTGATTTAAAAACTGAAACATCTAAGTACCCCCTTTAAATCTATACAAGCCAACACATATCATCGCAATTGATACAAAGAAAGAAAACATTACTACATCATTAAAAGGACCTAAAGCATTAAAAAACATTTTTGTAATATAGTGCCTACCAATTTTAAACGCAGTTGCATACTGTACTACAGGGTTATTAAATTCAAAATTTTTAAGTTCTTCATTAGCTTTATTTGTTATTTCTCCCTCTGCTTTATCTTGAGACTTTTAAAGCTTCATCTAGTTTATTAGTCGAATTATTTATTCCTGAATTATCGTAGCCATTTAAAGCCTTATCTGTGTTTTTATCATTGTTATCTTTTAGCTCTTTAGTGTTTTTGTTATCATTCTCTACTATATGCTTAGTTGCTTCTTTCCCGGCTTCTCTTAATGCTTTGAAATTTTCATTAGAGTTTTTTTCAAGCTTGGCATAAAGATTTGTAAACTCTCCAGCAAGTTGATTCCAAAAAGCAAATAATTGGTCAGATATATGTTGAATAACAGCCTTTAAAGTGCCAAGAATAAGGTTTTGCGACTCTGCTATAGCCTTTGTATTGTTAGCAGTATCTTTCGTGTTATCCGCTGTATCTTTTTGTAGAGTTAGCTATATCTTCAGCATTAGCTTCAGGTGTCTTATTTTCAGGATTAAAATCTTCAACGACTCCAGGAGTAGAATTATCAACAACATTTAAATCTGTTTCAGGTTCATAAAAACCAATTTTAACACCATGGAGCATTGTTCTATCTTTGTAAAAATCTAAATTTAAAAATAATATCAATGCTGTAGACTTTTTCATCAATAGTAATGTTAGACATAGCACCAAATTGAGAGTCATTATTTAAGTACCAAACAGTTAAAGGATCATCTGCTTTCAACTTTATTTAATTTATTTAATCGAATATAAGAATAGAAAAATTCCAATTGTCAACAAGTTCAGAACTTAAAACTTTTTAAAGAATAATTTCCGGCTTTGGCAAATTTCTTTTTCCTATATGAATTTTAAAAGCAGTTATACCATAAAACAGCACTTTGAGGTATTCTCTCATTAACTGTAAAATTCCATCCTCATCTTTTAAAGTTTACACGTTTTGTAAACTGTTTCTTACCTACACCCTCAAATTCAAAAACAAAGTAAGAAGCTTGAGTTAGAAATCACCTGCGTTATGCTTGAAATTTAAAAACGTTCATCATTTTCAAGACTTGTAGGAAATTTAGTAGCTCACTACCATCAGGTAACAACTTCCAACCTCCTGCATGCTTTATCCGCAATATGAGCAGAAAAAGGGAAACATGACCACTAGCAACCTTAGGGTTTATTAAACCCAAGTTCCTCTTTTAAATCTTCATCTGATACTTCCAGGAAGCTCCTAAAGGATTAGAAAACAAAGTAACATCATTATCTTCTATATATTCAGTTGTAGTATCTTCTGTATCTGTATAGTCGCTTGAGGTAGCAAGATTTGACGCATAAGAACTAGACACATTTATTGTTAAATAACTAACAAAACAAATGCACTAAAAACATTTAAAAAGTTGTTTATACAAAAAGCTTTCATCTCCATACCCCCACATAAAGACACGCTAGTTTTCTTGTAGACAAGGGGACTTGAAAAAGTGCCTTCCAAGTCCCCCCTAAACTAGATATATATTTTTTGTAAAAGTCAAGGGCGTTCCTTATTCTCATAAGTCCTTACGGACTTATTCGATACCACTTAAACCCTTGACTTTACACCGCCATTTTAAAGCACAGGCGAACGCACACACTTCGCTACTTTGAAGTAACTGCAGTCAGCTCTACATCTGATATATATGTAACCCTATCTAAGTGTAGATTTGCTTTTCCATCTGAACCTACGTTCATAGATAAATCACCCTCATAAGCAAAGCTGGAACTTTTACAAAATCACTTTTTATAAAAAGCGTCATAATTTGCTTTTTGCAACTCTTTGACCCATTGAACCATCTTGTAGCTTACTAGGTTTTAAAGTATCAGCCGGATAATAATAAACTGTTATACCTGCGTTTTCTATAACTCCGAAGGTTTTTATTTCATAAGGTTTTAGCAAAATAATACCAATATATTTTGTTTCATAACTCCAATCTTTTTAATTTCTAACAACCCACAAAAGTTTAACATTCTTTAACTCATCACGATAAAAATTGCAAGTTCAAAAATCTTTCCATTCGTAAAACACAAACCAAAGGTTGAAACTGAATAACCCTTGTCAAACCAATATTCTTCAATGTCTGAATAAAAATTTTAGTATCTTTTACATTACTTTCTTTGATTAAAAATAATCATCAGCAACAACTGGAAAAATCATCGTATGCGTTGTTTTCTTTTGCAAGTTCATGTAAAGTTATATTTAGTTGTTCTATGTCCTGGATAAATTTTCTTTGACGGTCGAATTTTCTTTGTATCAATAGACTCCATTGCTTAATCTCCTTTCTTAAAAATGCACGCCTTTTGACTACCGCCCTCACCTCATAAGCGAATAATCTACACGCAAATACGAAACAATTAAAACAAATTTGACACTTTTTAAAAGATTAGTTATAATTTTTGTATTACTATACAGACGAATAGGAAAATCGGCAAAATTATCTCATCGTCTGTATAGTTGTAGCTTGCTAGGCTCTCTATTTTTCATAGACTGCCCTAGCTTAACTTTTTAATAAATAAAACATTATGAAAAATGTCTTTTTGTTTATGTCTTTTGTATTATATTCCCTTTTAAGGGAATAGTCAAGCGATAAAAGGAAATAATATGCTTTTTGATATTCTTTTTATGGAAGAACAAAATGTTAGTTCATATAAATTACACTAGGAATAAGTACATCAACTATTAGTAATTGAAAACTAAATCTAATAAAGATATGAATTTATCTACAGCATTAAAAATTAGCAAAATATTTTAATATATCATTAGATAACATCATAGAGCTAAAAACAACACGAAGTATTAACAGATAAAGAAAAGGAATTAATAGAGCAATATAATAAAGCTGATAAAACTACTCAAGAAATAGTAGACAAAATACTTAACATAAAAATAAATCAAATTTTAAGTACTCAAGTTTGAAAGAAGAAAATAAACCAGCATAAGCAATAAAACTATTATATAATAAATGTACATGTTAGCTCCTGACAGTAGAAAGGAGGTGCATGCATAAATGATTAGCACCATAATCATATCAATAATTATAAATGTTAGTAGTTACTATATTTGTAAATTTATTGATAAGCTATTTAAGTTTTAGATAGCGAAAGCCCCTTAGAGTTTGCGAGCCTCTAAGGGGTAATTTTTGCTGTTAAGCATAAATGATATACACCATAAATATCAATGTTATTTTTAGCATTTTAATTTATAAATTGCAAGTATCTTTTTAGTGCAGTAGATACATGTTTACATATCTCTTAATCTATTTGTCCAGGGTTCGAGTCCCCTGAAGGTGCATAAAGTCTTTTTCAATTACATCAGGTAGTTGGGAGGGGCTTATTTTTGCCCCTCTAATAATTATTTTTAAAGAAAATATTATCAAGCTTTATAAATATCTGTATGTATTAAATTAAATTGTGCTGCTAAATGTAAATACTGTTTTTGTAACTGCATAATCATAATGACCTAATAAGATTTATTAAAGCTTGAATTAAATTGACAATAAAGTTTACAATAATATTCCAAATAGTTGCAACAGACTTAAAAATTGAAACATAACTACATCATGAAACGGATCCAAAGCATTAAATATATTTTTGCATAATAGTACCAACTAAAGAAAAAGTTCTTGCATACTGAACAATCGGATTATCAAATTTAAAGTTTTAAGTTCTTCATTAGCTTTATTTGTAGCTTGTTTTTCTGCCTCATCTTACTTTTTTGAAAAGGTTTCATCTAATTTATTAGTCGAATTATTCATATCAGAATTGTCATAACCATTTAAGGCTTTATCTGTATTCTTATCATCATTCTTTTTAATATCACTAGTATTTTTATCTTGATTATCAATAATCTTTTTGCACTCTCGAAGCATTCTTTTGTTATATGCTCCGTGTTTTCTTGAATAACATACAAGCGTATTGTGAAGCTTATCATCAAGCTTAGAATAAAGATTAGTAAATTCATATGCTAATTGATTCCAAAAAGCGAATAAATACGTCTACATTTGATAATTGGAAACTCTAGAAATAGAGAAAGTATAAAATTAAAAAGACTTATAGAATTAGCACAGTATTTTTAATATATCAATAGACAATATTAAAAACACTAATACATTAAACTCTAAAGAAAACGAATTGATAAAAACTATAACAAAGCCGATAAAACTACTCAAGAAATAGTAGATAAAATACTTAATATTAAATCTAAAACTGGTTTTAAGTACTCAAGTTTGAAACGAAGAAAATAAACTAGCATAGTATATAGATATAGTGTAGAATATATATGCTGTCCTCCAGCAGTAGAAAGGAGGTGTTAAGATGCGAAACGTTCTACTAACAATACTTGCAAATATAGTTAGTTATTATATTTGTAAGTTAATTGACAAGCTATTTTAATTTTAATAGTAAGCAAAACCCCTTAGAGTTGCGACCTCTAAGGGGTTTTTATGCTGTTGTTAAAAATGTAAATGTCCTACTTTTTACAAATCAATAATATCATTGTTTTTACTAAATTTTGCTAAGTTGAATTTAGTACAGTAGATACTAGCCATATATCTCTACATCTGTTTTCCTTTATATCCCCTTGTTTATTTGTTATAAAGCTATAAAGACATATTTTTACAATTCCTTTACAGCTTATCAAGACTTAAACAGTCCTTAAACTTCTTTTTACATTTTGACACTGTTTACTTGAATCTCATTTTTTTCGTCTTAAATACACTAAGAGAAAATAACTCTTTTTTCCAAAAATATTAAATACCTTTATATCTTCTTCCGACAAACTATCATTTAATAGCAGATTCATCGAAGTTTTTACTATACTCGAAAAATATTCACTTAACATATTAGCAGATGAAATGTTAGTATAATATTTCAAAAAAATATTTCCTTATATAAATTTCTCAAACTAGTTTTAAAAGCTATCTCACCTATATCAGCATTAAGTAAACTCTTAATTAAGGTCTTTCTCTCAATCAAATACTTTCTTATATCTCTTATTGCTATTTCTGTAGGTATAGTCCTCTCAAACTTAGCTATACTATTCTTTTTAATATCATTCAACATATCAGATATCAATTCTACAAGTATCTCTTTCTTATTACTATAATATTGATAAAAATGTGGATCTGGAACTCATAGCCTCTTTACATAACATATCAACTGTAAGTTCTTCATAAGAATATATTTCTAATATTTTTATCATAGCTCTTCTTAAATTATTCTTTGTTTTTCTTAACACGAATATCTGCCATTTTACCCTCTTTTTCATCACAAATACGATAAGTTTGTATGTTTTACTACACTTATCCTTTTTAGTTCTTCATTTTACTACAAAAATATATACTGTACACATTACTAACATAGGAGAAAGATATAACAATGGAAAAAGTTTACCGAATAAAAACAATTCCGACTTTCAGATCATTACGATTTACAGAACGCTTGAAAGACTTAGCCTCTGTAAAAAGAGATTTAACAGAAATGAAATACTGTACATGATTTTCAAACTTGGACAGCATGGTGGAGCTGAAAAAGCAAAAAGAATATGAAAATGAGGGCTTATTTGATGTAGCGGCACGATACTACAGAGCCTCTCTCTATATTTTTAGCTATACTTCCCAAAAAAGAATACTTATATAATAAATTTATAGAAAATTTTTATCGTTCTACAATGACTTTGAATACGAAAACACTATATCCCTTACGAAACCTCCGAACTTCCCTCTTTATTTCTCAAGAATGAGAATGCTACAAAAACCTTAGTTATCATAAATGGTTTTTGATGGCATATTGGAAGAGCTTGCAGATTTTTGTAGTACATATGAAAAATACTTCTTATAATATAATCATATTTGACGGACCCGGACAAGGTCTTACCTATAAAGATAGACTAAAATTAATCCCTAATTACGAATTGGTACTGAGTAAAGTTCTAGAACTATTATAAACTTATAGAGGTAGATATTTTAGGTTTATCCCTATGGTGGATATTTCGCACTCCGTAGTGCCGCCTTTGAAAAGAGAATAAAAAGGGTTGTAGCTATGGATATCTTTTATTACAGTTTAGATGCTTTTAAGCTGAGTGTAGGTAATTTTTCCTTACTTTTTTTCTTTAGAATATTACTAAAATTAAAAGCGAAGAATTTAATAAATACGATTATATCACTATCAACAAAACTAAGTCTTAGCATAGCTTGGCAGGGTATATAATGCTATGCAGGTTAGCGGACAAAATAGCTACTACAATATGATAACAGAACTTGACAAATATAATATCAAAGATTGCTTATCTCTAATAAATCAAGATTGCTTACTTCTTGTAGCCAAAGAAGATATGTATGTACCTTTTAGACGTTTATTTGATATAAAAAGGACTGAAAAATTCAAAATCTGTAAAAGATATAATTTTCACCAAAAGAAAATGGTGGCGAATTGCATTGTCACGTAGGCAATATGAAACTCGCTTTTACATATATAAAAGATTTTTCTATTTTAAAAGCTTTATCGTATTTCTCATGAATGAAAACAGTCAATAGATAGTCTAAACACCAAAACTTTTAAACAGTTTTTCAAGTTTTTCTCTTCAAAAATATTGACAAATAAGCAATTTTCTACTATCATATAATATATCCTTTGCGGGTGTAGTTCAATGGTAGAACATCAGCCTTCCAAGCTGAATACGTGGGTTCGATTCCCATCACCCGCTCTTATGCGCGAGTGGCTCAGCTGGTAGAGCACGACCTTGCCAGGTCGGGGTCGCGGAGTTCGAACCCGTCTCGCGCTCTTTTAGTATGGCTCAAATAAGCCATTTTATTTTCACCTAGTGTTTAAACCATTTGCAAAAGTTCCTTTTTGCTTTTTAAACGTCTAAAATAGTATTTATTTTCCGATTTTATATCCCTTTTTCGAAAAAGTATGACCCAAAGTATGACCCAAAATAACCTACAACTATACCGGTATGCAAATTATCATCAAGTCTGTAAATCCCTCAGAATAAAGAGTCTTGCAAGGACAACAAAATCTGCAAGACTTCTTTTCTATTCTACTAATTCATATTTTTAAATCCAGTTCTTTAGTATCCCATTCTTTTTATATCTCCGTCTTTATCTATCCAATATTACATATCTTCATCTTTATCTTTTATATAGCAGTATCTTGCCATTATTCCATTTTTAGATAAATAATAGTCTTTACCATCATCTTTTTATCCATTGGCTAGAAAGCATTGCTCCATCATCTTTGTTTAAATAATACCAGTTGTCTCCATCCTTAAACCAACCCTTTATCATATTACCTGCATTATCAAAAACATACCATCTACCACCAATCTCAAGCCACTGCCCTTTTATAAGCAAACCATTTAGTCTATATCTCCAAAAATCACCCTCTTTACTCCAACCTGTAGCTTTATTTTCAAGGTGTTTTTTACAAGCCATATAAGCACACCACGATACAAATTGCTGACACCAATACAGACCGTTTCCTCCATACCAAGCACCGTACTTTGTAAAGTTCTTATCTCCTGCATTTGCTTTTTTATCTTCCAAGTTAGTATTACTTGCTTTTTCTGTATATCCCACTTCGCTTTTTAGCACTTCTACAAACTCAGACACAGTACAAGTATCATCAGAAAATAAAGGGTAACCAAAGCCATTTAATCTATTTGTTCCACCTACTTCTGCAAGTGTAAAGCTATACTCTTTTATAGCCACACAGCCACCGTTTCTATTAAAGCTAGAGCCACTAGAAGTGTTTCCCTCTACTGTTTTTATAAAGTATCTATCATTCTTCTTAGACACTTCTATAACTGCCCCAACGTGGCACACACGCCCCATTGTAGGACTGTAAAAGTATATAACACTTCCAAGCTTTGGCTCTTTGCCATAACACCCCATTTTTACAAAGTAGTCTTTTCCTGTAGGTGTGTATTGTGAATAGTTTCCACATAAAAGCTTTTTCCCTTTTATATATGCGTTATCCATAGCTTAGTTCTCCTCTTTCTTATTTCCGCCGTCTGCTAGTCCTTCTCCTATGACATAGCCTATTACAGTAGCACCTGCCATAATCAAGGCACTTATCTGCGTTGCACTGTTCTGACCGCCACCTAAGGCTATAACAAGCATTGACACAAAGCTTGCTATGGATAGCCACATTTTTCTACTTGTTAATTTTCTAGACCAATCTATTTTGTTTTCTCTTTTTTCCATCTTACTTTCTCTCCCTTGCTTCTAGTTTTTTGTCTACATTAGACCTACAGTCTTTACAATCTTTTTCATAGATTTTCATTTGTTCTTGTAAAGCTTCCATATCCTTTTTTATATGTATACTTTCGCTTTCAAGATTGCTAAGCCTATGCTCCATAAGTTCAAGGCTTTTTTTTAGCTCCTTACGTTCTGCTTTTATCTCGCTTAAATCTTCGTAGATGCTGTTTATCTTGCTTTCTATTCTAGCTATTGCTATAACAACTTCTTTCTCATCATTTCTTGAATTTCTCAAGAAACTTGAGAAACCCTAAAAACAGACCACTCAGGCAAGATATAATAGATATGAGAATTGTTAGTTCTATTTTCATGATTTTTGCTCCTCTTTCTTTTTTGCAATAAAAAAGCACCCTTTTTAAGAGTGCTTTTTAGGAAATTAAATTTTATATCTATAAGGATGGGCGGTGTATCCATCATCTCAGGTACTTGTAAATATTACAAGTGTGTAGAGCACCTTTTCTACCTCTTATAAATTAAAGTTACATAACTCATCAAGGCTAACATTTAAAGCTTTGCAAGCTTTTTGCCGTACTACTTTTTGTTTCTCCTGTTTTCTATATCTTGTATAGTTCTTCTAGGTACTCCTGAAAGTTCTGCTAGTTTGGGCACAGATAGCCTTGATTTAATCTTATTTCTCTTAGTTTCATTTTCTTCTTACCTTTATAACATATACTACAGTATGTTGCTATCATAAAAATATATGCTATCCATTTTATATAGTCAAAATACTAGGAGAGTAAATTCACCATCTAGACCTTCTTTTTATTAATAAAATGCTTACTAATAAAACTAAATATTTTAAATATTTATTATTCATATTTTATAATGAATAGTGTATAATGATAGAAAGACTAGGGGCTTACCCCTTTTTCTTTCTTTTTGACCTTACAGTTCGTTTTTCTTTGGGTAATTTTTATGACTGCTATACCTGCTAACAATAAAGAAGAACGCTTCTGAAAGGTCTTTATTATTCATTATCTCGCTATTCATTTGTAACCTCCTTTCTACTTTTTATATTATAGCACATTTTAACGTGCTATGCAAAAGTATTTTTGGAGATTATTTTTTATATTACAAGAGATTAACTTAATATTTTTCATTATTTGGTTTTTATACTTTCTATATTACTAGCTTGCTTTTAGTTTTATTTTTCTTTTGCATCGCTATCCGTTGCCAAATCTTCTCTGCCCTTTTCTTTCAGTTTTCCTAGCTACTCCGTCTCTAAGTTTAGATACTACTTTACTAAACTTATACACTCCGTCTATAATTAGGTTTTGCGATTACTTCAAATAAATGTTCCATGTTCTCTCTTCCTTTCTTTTTATGATTGAACAGAGTTCATTGCAAGCTCTGTCAAAAGCTAAAGTCTGTTGATTGTTGTTTATGTGTTAAATCATTAAGCTTATCTTCAAGCTCTTTTAACTTGGTTTTGTTCAGGGTTCTCATAAAAATTCTACCCTTGGCTCTTTGCCTTCTTCTATAACTACCTTGCTTACCAGCAAATTCTGTGGATTATCTACTTCTATAACAGCGAGTTATTTCGCCGCCTATATATGCTGTTGTGTAGATATAACCTGTTTTTGTCATATATTATTTTCATATCCCCTTTTCTTAGTTTTATAAAATACTTATCCTATTTACTTTCCATATGTATATTAGATTCGTTTGGCGGATTTCCTCTATATATAGAATATGACATTCTGACATATAAGAATGCGTGTTCATTGATATTTCTAACATCTAAGACTATATTTTTAGTATCTAGGTTTATATTATTATAATAGCTGCCTACCTCGCGATAAGTTAGAATATGATAAAGCCAGTTGATTCATAATACATTTTGTCGTGCTTTTTGAATAGGGCACTAGACGTTCTCATGTTTGTAGACATAAGCCCTACTTCTATAATAGGATCTGTATACACTCCACTTACATTTTAACATCTGAGCTTCTATATGTATTTCGTTTATATAGCTTATATTTATTGAGTTTTAAATATATAAATATAGCGCTGTTCAGTCTCGAGAACATCCCATACTTCCGAATATCGTATATTTTTATTTAGTTCTAAGGGACTAGTTGACAAAGCAGGGGGAATACGCATATTAACATATCTCTTAGCATAACTATCATAATAAGCGATATTAAAATTAGACGGAGTGATACTTGCTAAGCCACCCTTTAGTACACCATAAAAGGTGGCATCACGAAAAACCACTCCACCTGCTAATATATCAGGTAGAGTTCCCTGAACACCAAATAACGAGTAGCCTTGCCTTAACAGTTCGGGTCTTATACCTAGGTTTTGAATAAAAACATCTCTATGGATACCTATTTCAGGATAACCGCTCCAACAGTTGTTTATATAAGCTCCTCTTTCTATGTCGCAATAAAACCTTTGAGATGGCGGATCATAACCACCCCTAGTTCCATTCGTGTTATGACTAGTTCCACCTTTAACAGGAATACTTCCTTTTACTCTACCTATAGTCTTTCCTGTTATAATGTTTTCAGGCTTTAAATCCGGTTCTGCCACTCCAACATAGTTATATCCACCTTCAGATACAGGTGGTATATAGTAATTATCATCAGTCCTTATTACGTACATTAAACCTCTATCATCACTCCAAGCAAAGCCCTCATTCATTGTTTTTACGTGATTTTTGTTTGTTTTAGATACACGAATAACTCCCCTTACACCTGCTACAGTATAAGTTTCCAAAATCTTACTTGCATCTATATCCAGTGTTTGACTAAGCAAAGAATAAGGTACTTTTATATACGGCATAGCATCGTTGCTATTTCCGTTTTCGTAATAACCGGCACTAAAGCTAACAGAAATGCCGTCCGAATTTTTGCCTATTTTTAAAGCATTTTCTCCACCCGTTCCACGTCTTTCTATAGCTCCCTCTACTACTTCGCCATCACTATCTATAGTGGTCTTGCCTTTTAGCACATCACTTGCCCTAGCAGTAATCTCATCAGGGTCTAATCCGCCACCACTACTTCCTTGTATAATTATCTTGCCCATTATTTCCCCCTTAGTCCTATACTTAAATCCACCTTAGGCTTTTTATAAGCACAAAACCCTAACCAAGCCGTCAAGAGTTTCTCCCCTATATATAAAAGCATAGTTTTTTATTATATTCTTTTACTTCTAGCTGTTACAATGTTGTCTAAAGTGGCGAACATAATAGGGTTATCACTTGCTTTTATCTCACTCGCACTTATTTCTGCTACAAAAAATTCATTACTACTATTCCAAGCACTCAGCGGTACTCTTGGTATGATTTCTCTTTTTAGCTCATTTATGCTAACTTCATTTGCCTTTAACTGCCTATCTATTGTGTCTACATTTGCGTTAAATACTCCTATATCATAATATTCTTCTTCAACAGGCTTTATAAGACCATAGTTATTTGTTGTATTAGCCATTTTTAACACCTCATTTCTAAGACTGGTATGTTTTAATCTGTTTTAATTCTTTAAAAAGTAAATCTCTTTAAATCCTTGTGTGCATTATAAAAGAAAAATAAACTCATAGCTTAAATGTGCGGGTTTTAACTTTCTATAGCGTTTCTTACACTCTCAAGCCTTTTTAGGTTCACTCATATTATATTTGTGAACTTAACTTAAAATGATAAAAGCTCATTTTCTTCTATTATCTCCACATCTCCATTAGTAAAAACCACTTTATAATAGCTATTACATCTATAGTTGTCGTTTCATTACTAAGTAGCTTTGAACAAATTCTCTTTCTCTTCTTGAGTTTAAATCTATACTATATCACTCTCATATCCAGTATCTTCTCCCACCTACTAAGTCCGCTTGTTGCAAGAGTAGGAAAAATCTGAGAAAACTCTTTAAGCAAAAACTCTCTTAGTTCATTTGCTCTTTTAGTAAAGATTTCTTGTAATTTAAGCATTGTTTCGTTTTCTTTTGTCATAATCAGGAAGCATATCTATAAGTTGTAAATCCATATCTAAAACCTCAAAATCTAACTTCCCAAGCTTAGCTACTTCCTTATCTCCTATAACTACGTTAGAAGAAGTTCCATTTACTAACAAATTTTCAAAATCTTCCACACCTTGCGTTTCAAGTAGTATAGAACTTATTTTTGCATAGCTAACTTTTTGAATTAAAAATAAGCCCCTTAGGTAGGCTTTTAAATTCTTTCTATATCTTCTTTTACTTTTTGTACCGCTACATTCCCGGGAGTAAACTTATGTTTGTACTTATATCTATATCAACAGGCATATACATTAACACTCGCCCCTATAGGTCTTTTTAAATCTATGTGCTTTCTTACTCTATCTACAAGCCCACCGTCTTTTTCATCTGCATATATCATCACACCTACAGTACCTGCACCATTTTCAAGCGGAAATACCTTTGCTTCTTTAACTCCGTTTACCTCTAATGCCCAGTTTCTATAATGATAAATGTTTCCGGAAGTTGCAGGCTTTTGTATTCTTAAGAACAATCGTTTTCTTAAAGTCTCATCATCTTCTTCATCAAGTCCTACTTCTATTATATCTAAAAGGGTTGCACTTACAGTTTTATCTTCACTTTCTATAGTTCCCTTGTATACATTGCCTACACTTCCGTATTCACTACACTCTGCCATATAGTCATACTCAGAACCGTTATTTAGCTTTTCTTTTACTTCATAGAAAATATCATCTATTCCTAGCCTAGTTCCTATTTCTAACTCCTTAGTCCCTCTTATAAGTCTTTTAGACTAGTTTTCTTCTTTTCTTTCTACGCCATAGCCTAGACACAATCACAGAAATGAACCTTTAGCTGTATCTATAAAAAGCTTCATCCCTTAATTCTCCTATAAGTTCTCTTTGCTCTGCAAGGTAATATGTGATTGGAGCAATAGCGTCATACATAATACTCCCCTCTCTTTTATCAACATCATCTCTTACATCCTTTAAAACTTCTTCTAGCAAATCTTCATAAGTCAAAATCTCCATTACACTGCCACCTCCTCTCTTATCTCCAAATCTCCATAAATACTGCTTACTAAAAAAGAGCATATACACTTATCAAAATCAAAATCAAATTTAAAATCAGAAACATCTATTATCCTATCATCTTCAACTAAACTCTCATATCATTCTTTTTAAAGCTCTGCTCTTACATATGCTCTTCTCTATCAAACTTTCGAAAATCTATCCCATAGCTATTATATATAAAGTACACACCCTTATGTGTTTTAAATAGCTTTTCATAGCTTTGCGCTCAATGCTTCAAGTTCGTCAGTAAAAGCCTTTGTATCTTGTTATTCGTTAGCTTATAAGTCTTAGCTTTTATGGCTAACCCTTACAAACTCTAAATCTGCACTTAACTTCATTATCTTATCCTTTTTCTATCTTTTAACATCTTCACTAAAAAGCTATTTCCTTATCAATTATTTCAAGTATATAATACTCGCCACAACCTTGGTTTTCTAAGTAATCTAAAGCTTATCTCCAAGCTCTTTAAACTCTTTAGTGTTCCGCTAAGTAAGTCAATCCAGTGCTTTAAATTGTTGTTAATGAGCTACAGTCACCTTGTACTCCCCTATAGCAAGCATAGTTAAGCTTTAGACTAATCAAATAGTTTTCTATTATATTTTTTATTATGTCATACAGACCCATTCCACCTGTTTATCCATTTAGTTATTACCTCTATACTCATTGTATGAATAGGCAGAAACTTATGTGTTACACTTTTTATTATAAGTCTTTTTACCTAGCTTTATGTCTTCTATGTTTGCATATATACTGTTTCCTGCTCTTATACTAAAAATCTCCAACACACTCAAGCTTTAAGCTTTCTTTTTCCTTGTTATAAAACTTTTAATAAATCCTCTGCTCTTTTACTGCTATATCTTTTTACTTATATCATTAGAAAAATTCCAAATACTGTAAAATTCCAAATCTGTTTACCGCTTCCTTATCACTGCTTGTTACAAGCTCGTTTTTCCTAGTCCTTCGTCCTTATATAAGATTTTTACTATATTATAGTAATCATCATCTATAGATTTTTCATAGCTATAAGCCGTTGCAAGACTTCCATTTCCTAATACTAGCTGGAAGTTCTAAGTCTTTTTGCATTTATCAAATCGACTTGTCCATAATTCTCTCTTAATACATAGTAGTCCTTTGCCCCACTTATAACTAAGGTATCTTTTTATAGCATCACTTATTAAAGTCAAGGTAGGTTTTATCATATCTGGCTATAGTTTTTAGCTTTAACTTAGTATCTGCTACAGAGCCTACTTTTAAGCTCATTTTTACAAAGCATATTTTACTATTTCACTAAAGTATAGGATTTTCTAAAAACTACTATATCCTTTGCTTTTTAAATATCTTAATTGGTCATAAGCTTTTTATAGTAACTTCTTCTTTTTCATCTACACTTACTTTAAAAATCATTCCAAAGAATATGCCGTCTTTTTCGTCCTTTCCACTTATTCTTATAACATCGCCATTATTCAGCACAAGACCGGCTTTTATATACTTTAGCTCTACAGTGCTTGCACCTTCATTCAAACTTTCGGTAAAAAGTTATCTGCGTACAAGTACCGGTCATATCTATTATTGTTTTATCATGTTCACATAATACTTTCATAATTACACCTTAAATCTGAGGCTATTTAGAAAACCAAAGTCCTATACCTCTCTTACTTATTCTTTTTTTGCTCTTTGGATTCATAAGCCTTTCTATAGTAGCCTTTTCTACTGCATTCATCTTGGTTATAGGTTTTTTAAAGATATTTTTACTGGCTTTTTCATTTGCTTCCATTACGTGCCTTGAAATAATAGCGTTTACATTGTTTATCTCAGAGCCTTTGTATCTAACTTCTTTTTCTTACCACTCCTAGATTTTTTACTTTTGCCACTACTCTTTGTTGTAACAGGTGTACCATTACCGGATATATCTGTGGTAGAGTTTGTAGCTTCATCCTTTAACTCTTCCACAGGCTCTTCTTTTTTTGTTTCTATTACCTTATAAAGCCTTGTAGCACCTTTATACTCTAAAAGCTCTATATCAACCTTTTGTCGCCTTCTTCCCCTGCTTCTTCTTTTATAGTCAAGCCGGTAACCAATACTCTAAGACTTATGTCTTCCGTAATTTCATTACTTGCTATAAAAAATATAGGTTTTTTATCTCTTTGTGTCTTTTTTAGCATTTTCTCGTAATAATCTGCCTTATGTCTTATACCGCTATTCATATAGAGTAAGTATAACTAGGTAACTCAAAGCTAAACTTTATCTTTGCTAAAGCCATACTTGAGGGCATAACAACTTCATTGCCCCCTAGTACAGTAAAAGTGCTTACATTTAGATTTCTGGATATCTCTATGCTTTCCGGATTAACCGGTAGCTTATACTTTTTACCTTCTGCCTTAAAATATATACTATAACTCATAACTATCCCTCTGTTGCTACTGCCAGTATGTCTCTAAGCTCATTGTTTATATGACTTAGTACACTATCTGTATCAGTTTCTTTATGTATATCTCCACTAAACTCTATATTTATATTCGGAGCTAAGGTATTTTGAGATACCCTTGCTACGTAATCACGCATAGCAAGACTTCTAAGCAGTTCAAGGTCTTCACTATTTTCTACTTTTACTGCTCCACCTTTTCCACTTCCTTTTACATTTGTAGGATTTCCTGAAGTTCCAAGACTTGGTAGTGTTGGATCGCCTACACCTGCATCTAAGTTTGGCACACCAATTCCTTTTAGACCTTTAAACATAGAACCCACTTTGTTTTCTATACCTTTTCCTATGTTGTATCCACTTTTATATGCTTCTCCAAGGCTTACTTGTTTCATACTGCCCATTACATCTTTGTAACCGCTATCTTTTTATTCTATCTATTTCTCCGGATATGCCTTTAGAAAAATTAGTTATACCGCTTGAAATGTTTACATGAACACCGGGTATCATATTTATTAGATTTTCAATACTTCTAACCATAGTAGCAACGGTATCTATAACATTTCTTGCAAGGTCTAAAAATAGTATCTTTACACTTGCAATAGGATTGTTAAAGCAATTAGCAAAGAAATTCACAAAAGCAGCTACTATATTCCATATAAAAACAAACTGATTATAAAACCGCTTCTCAAAACCAAAAACTGCTCCAAGTATAATTCATGTCAGCATCTTATAGTAGTTCCTGCCGTCTTGTTTATAACTGCTATAATTGTATAAAAAATAGCTATTAAAGCTATTATTCCTATAATTATCCAATTAATAGGACAAGCGGCAAGTGCTGCATTAAATCCGTCCTGTGCAGCTATAAGTGCTTTTATTATCTGTATCGTACTCAATGGCATCTGCTGTGGCTTTTTTGTACCTAGTGCTGTAGCATTAGATATAGTCAAATGCAAACAGGCAATACCTGAGGTAGCATTATATGCTAACATCGCTCCTGCCACTCCTAGTAGAGGCGGTGTAGAGTATGTCTAAATTATCTATTAGAAAAGCTATACCATCTGCAAAAAGCCTAATATATCGCTCCTACTAATAAAAGCAACTCCTATGGCACTCATCACTTTGTTATACTATCAGAACCCAGTATCTGCGTTATCTTTGCGCTCATAGGCTCAAACACTTTTATGAAATTATAAATTCTGTCATTACATCATTAAAAAGTCTTTGGCATAGTTTCAAATTTTTGTTTTATATGTCACTTGCTAAACAGGGCATGCTATGTCGGCTGTTATTAACCTTTGATGATAACTCTTTAAGTTCTGCCCTTTTGGTTTTTCCCATATATATTTAGCTATGGCATCTGCAACCATAGGAGCATTTTTCTGTCATACTTAAATTCATCTCCTTGTAGTCTACCACTTGTCATAGCTTGAGTTGTTGTAAAAATGCTCCGTCTTTACTGAGTTTTATCCGCTCCTGATACTGTTAAAGATTTTTGTAAGGTTTCTGTGAACTTCAGGCTTCTTCGTTATTCTTAAAAACTATCCGGTGCTAACATCTTCATCTTAGCTGTGAGATTTTGCCATTTCTATGTATACTTCTTCTTGAGCTCTTTTTCGCATCATTATTTTAGCTTTCGCAAATCCTTTTTGCTCGCTTAGATTCAGAAGTAATCATTGAGAGCCTCGCATTAGCAGTACTTATATCATCGAAAGCTTTTAAAAGCTCAAGTACCCTCCTAGTGTTCTACTGTTCCTACAAGCTTCAAATCACTTTCAAGACTGTTTACAGACTTTAACTTAGTGCCTAATCTATCAACTCCGCTAGAACTCTTATCTAAACTTTTTGCAAAATTTTCTTATTTGCAGATATAAGCAGTTGAACTGTATGAGTCCGTAAGTTTTCAAAAATTGCTTCCAAGAACCATAGCTTCTACCTCCTTTCCTATTTACCTTTTTGCTTTTGCCACTTTCTTCTTCTTCATTCTAAGAAATATAGCATATATAAAAGCTCTTTCCTTAGTGGATATAGGAGTGTGGCTCACATATACCACTCATAGACGCTGATCTTATCTTTAGTTTTTGCAGGCATAATGTGCAAAGCTAAACTCTGCATCACCTTGCTTTATTAGTTTTTTGCTTCTTCTATCTCATCATTTATATCTGTATCTATGCCTGAAATCTTTTGTACCTTTGCACTGAGGGTTGCAAACTCTCCAACTAACAACTTATCTTTTTAAGTAGCTTACTTGCTCCTATAACTCCATCAAGCTCTTTGCTAACTCGGATCATTTTACGTCAGGAAATACCACAGAAGAACTTACAAGGTCGGCAACATAGCTAGCTTGTTCAAACTTCTCTTCTCCCTTTTTGTTTCTTTTTGTGTTTCTTTTTATTATTTCTTCGTTTTCATCTTGGTCTATAGCTCTTATAGTAAAAGGAACAACCTTTCCATCTTCTACAAATCTATCTGAAATGATTACCTCTTCGTTTTTCTGCTTTTTATCGGTTGTAAAATGCTCTAAGTGAACTCATAATTTTGTCCTTTCTCTCCTTCGCTCTTGCTTCATTTATTCTTAGGTATTAAAAAGCACCTATTTCTAGATGCTTTCATTTAATCAATATCCAATTTTTCTTTAAGTAACTTTATGCCTAGGACTATTGCATTAACTCTCATAGTACCTAGCTTATCAGCACATTTTTGTATATCTTCCAATTCTTCCTTTGACATACGAAAACCTACTTTTTCAGTTCTATTATTTAGATTAGGTCTCCCCATTTTCTTTTCTGCTATTTAAAACACCTCTTAACTCTTGCCTTTTTGTACCCAATACTGATACTATCTTTTTGGGTACAGACAATGGCAAGTACCGTCTGTTTGGAAGTTTTGCCTTACTTATTTTTTAAGTAGGGCTTTTATTTTTTCTTTAGCCTCTCCTAAGTCTTTACACTCGTTTAAGATTTCAAGAATTTTCCTTGTTTGATTTTCTTCAGCTATTTCTTTAGTAGTCACTTACATTCATCTCTTCGTCCATATCTTCTCCTTTCCGACTACTTGCCTGTCTTACTCGTTAAGTTTTCTTTAACTGTAAAATATATTATAATATAGGTCGACCATAAGTTAAGAGGTATTTTTATTTTTAAATATTTTTATCTCATATTTTCCAGGAATTTTATAGCTTTCAAGTTCTTCTACATCATCGAATGTAAAATCTATGTCTCACCGTGTTTAACTCTTCGCTATTATCATCTAACATAGCTACAGGTGTTTTGCATGAATATGCAATTTCTAAGTGATACCGCTCTTCTTCCTATAGTGAGAAAAGCATCATCATTGATTATATTTATACTTATAGGTAACACTCTTCCGGTGTTTATATACTCTCTATACAAAGCAAGTGTAGACGGACTTACAGTATATATACTAATACTACCCTTGCCCTCTGCTCCTAACACCTTGTGTTGTTTCATTCTTTGACCTAAGAGCTTTTTAGCTATTACTGTAAATTCTATAGTAGCTTCTATTTTGGATAACTCAAAAAGTACCTATTTTGTCCATCTACAGTTATATATGCTTGTCCCTCATTTCCTGTTATAAGGTCGCTCATTTTTGTTGAATTGCTCATTTTTTCCCCTTTCTATTATCCTAAATTTACGTTTATATATATCTTTTCCACACTGTCTAAAGGTTTTATCTTCAAATCAATGATAACACTGTCTTTACTCTTACCGTCTTTTTATTTCTATATCCTTAGCTTCAAAAACTTTCTATAGCGTTAAGGTTTTCTGAGGGTTTCAAAATATTCTATTAAAGTTGATTTTGAGTATATTTCTACCGTCTGAATTATTATTTAATTTGCCGACATAATTAGCTTCAAATACCCTTGCTATATCATTTGCTATACTATCTAAAGTTCTAACTACTGTTTTTGAAAATATAGCACCCTTTTCTTTTCTGTAAAAGCTAGTAGTGAGTTTATATCATAAACTATACTTACATTTTCAGAATTATCCACTTTAAAACTAATTTTCCACCTCTTATAGCTTCTTCTATCCCTGTCTTTGTAAGCCTTGGCACTACATCTTTAGCAAATTCTAAAATAGTCCCTGTATTTGATTTTGTTATACTTGCACCTGCACTAAGACCTGCTATAAAAGTAGCCACTTCTGTAGCATTTAAAGTAGTATCATCGTTTAATATAAGTGATTGCGTTATATTTATAATGGCTTCGTGATTAGCACTGTAGTTTGCCATTACTCCGCCAATTTTCAAACCCTCGTTATCTCTCATATCTATTATGAAATTTTTTATAGCTTCCTTTATGTCATCTTTTCCCTCATCATAAGGATACACTAGGGTATCAAACTTTAAAGTCTTTGCTATATCAAGACTTGCTTTCACATCTGTAAGCCTATGACCTGTCTTTAACTTTAAAACTAATACCTTACTAGCATTTTTTAATGCTAAATCACTAAGCTTTTTATCTGTTAGCGTAGCGTTAGTATCAAATGTATCCTCGTCTTTAGTTCTAACATACACGTTGTTATCATTTACCAACACTTAACTCTTGCAAAAATCAAAACCCTACCTCGTTCATTGTTTTACAATCGACAAAGTTTCATTTGTTTTTATGTTTATATACGCTCCCGGTAAAGTTTTATTATCGTTTTGCCATATTCCTGCCATATAGTCTCCTTTCATTACAAATCTATTTGTTATTTTATATCAATGCTATCTACTGCTTCTATTCTCTCTATTTTTATTCCTTCATCTTCCTTATATTCTCTATAACTTATATTAAAAAGTAAAATATGCTATATCATCTACTATAGTGGAACTTCTATCACTTATTTTAAAATTATCCAAGCTAAAATCAGTATACAAACTCTCCCACAAGTTCCAGGCACTCTCTTTTTAATTCTTCTTTACTCTTAGGGAAATATAATACATCTAAGCTTGAGCTTGTCTTTTGCCTTTTTGTTTTATTCTGTACTATATTTACTTTCATAAATATGTATTAAAAAGAGGCGTCTTAACCCCTTGTGGTATATCCTCTATATAGACATCTATATCCTTTACTTTCTTTAAATTTCTAGCTACATCTTGATATATACTATAAATCATACTTAGCCATTACTGCTTTTTAAATTCTCAATCTCATTTTTAGTATAGTGTTCATTTTACTTTTTACTACATCTACAGTTCGTTCCAAAGTAAATGGTCTCCTTTCTTACTATGAACATATCCTATAGTATTTCCTGCTTTATCTACTATTCTATGACCATAGTTTACAAAAGAAGCATATTCAGTATTATTAGAAATACCTTTTTGCATATTTTTCCCATTTTTAATGTGAGTAGACTTCCAATTATTCCTAAAATATCCACTTATAACAGGCGAACCTTTTTGCAAATCGTATACCGCTATTAACTGGCACTGTTAAAGTGTCTTTTTCTTACTTCATCAAAGTTCGGACTTAACTTTTTTTATTTCTTTTAATAAATTAGAAATACTCTCTGAATTTGAACTTACATTAGACATTTTCACTCCTTTTTACTTTTGCACTCTACTTGATAAGTATAAAACATAATCTCGCCTATATTCAAACACACTTTAGTATTAAAAGCTATCTGAGTATACCTCTATGTAATCGCCCTCTTTTTATATCTGTATTTACATCAAAAAATATAGTGTTGGCGGTTTCTATCTTTGCTACTTCCTGCTTGCTAAAAGCTCCACTGTTGCGACTATATCTGCAAAGGGACTTTACTATATAAAGGCTTTTTGTCTTTTTTACTTATAGCACCGTCTTTTTATATCCTCATACCTATAAATATCGGCTCTGTATGTATAAAAATAGCAAATGGATTTACACTTTTTCTATCTATACTCATTTCTTCTTATCTTCCTAAACTATTTAATAAAGCTTTATCAAAATCACTAAGTCCATATATATCTGTAGTTTTTGTTATAGTATCACTAGAATAAGCAACACTACTGTCTCCCTCTTTAATAGAACTTATATCCTTAGTAAACATATCTTTTCCGTCTTTTTCGTAGGCTATAATGTTGCCTACTTTCTTTCTAATAAAAGGCTCTAATCTTCTATTTATCTTGCTACCTAAAGTTGCAATACTCTACCACTAAAAGATAATATCAGAGATAATTCATCTCTGATATTATCGTCTAATCTGAGTTGGATTTAACTAAGTGTAGCATTTCATCTCTAGACATTAGTTCCATATCTTACCCTAACTTATGCTTAAAAGCTACCATTCTGAGTTGCTTTGGCTCATATACAGGCTTCCAGTTTTCTGCCTTTTTAAGCTCTGCTCTTGATGGTCCTTCCGTTTTTGCAACATCGGAGTTAGTAAAAGCTATACCTCTAGGGTGAAGTATAGAAGTTCTTCTGTTAATTAAGAAGTCAACACCTGAACCTTTCTTTTTGTCTCTATCTATTTCTGTTGCCACAAAGCCTACAGGAGTACCGTTTCCATAAGCTATTGCACCATTACCGAATAAATAAGATGTATACACCCCACCTGTTTCAACCGGTAAACCATCATCAACAATAACTCTTTTTCCTTGATATAAGCCAAAAGCAACATCACTTGAAGGTTGCACCGTCTGTATAAGGTTTTGCTTTCTAAGATGGCTTTCTGTAGCTGAGTGCATAGGAACAGCTGTTAATTGGCTCTTTGCATCTCCTAGTAATTGGCACGCATCAATAAAGCTCTCCCCTGTGAAGTTTGCTTTAGTACCGGCATTTTTAGATATATCAAGAATGTTTGAAGATAACCTTGTCTCGTTTCCTGTTGTTGTTCCAAATGTTCCAAGAAGTATAGCTATAAGTTCCTTTTGCATATCTCTTGCCCAAAATTCAGCTACTAAACTTGCTATCGCTTCCATAGGGTCTTTACCTGCAAGTGCGGCACTAAGGTCTGTAGCTGTCCACATCTTGGCTCTTCTTAGGATAGCAGCTACATCTTTTCCTGATGTAATTTTGTTCTGCTCTAAATCAGTGTCCTCTATTATCTGCTCACTTTCTCCTGTTAAATCTTGGAAAAACGGCATAGTTACAAGCGGAGAAGCTTGAGAAGCTAACCTGTCAAATTCTTCATTATGCTCCACTATTCCGCTGTTAAAAAGTGCCGAAAGTTCCATTGTTTTATTTATAACGTACTTATCAAACAAACTTGGTACTATTACATCTGTTAACTTTGTTCCTGCCATAATTTTACCTCTTTCTTTTTATAATTTATATTTCAACACCTACCGCACTCGCAAGCTCTCTTGCTCTTGCAGGGTCTTGTTTTAATATCCTACCTTGCTCAGTAAGATTGAATGTTTCCTTTGCAAATGGATTTACCACCACGCTTCCGTTACCACCATTTGGCTTATAAGTATAAGAACTGTCACCAAAATAGATATGGGTAGGTTTCCTTACAAGTATCTAAAAACTTATCTATATCTTTTATCTTGTTATCATCTGAAAATTCAAACTTATCTATACCACCTTGCTTATATATAAGATACTCAGGGTCTTTTTATCCCTTTTTAATGAGGTTCTTCTTTTTAATATATAAGTCTTTTCTTTTTCTTTGGCTTGTGTATCAAGCTTTTCAACTTTTGCCTTGTATTCCTCAATTTGTGCTTTCAACTTCTCGCCATCACTTCCGCTTGCCTTTAGTTCTTCGATAGTAGTATTTGCAAGCTCTAGTGCTTTATTTTTTTCATTAAAAACGCTTTTAGGAACTGCATGCTTTGGGAACTCTTTGCTTATTTTTGTAATCAAATCATCACTTACTGCCTCCTCTCCTAAACTCTCTTTTAAAATATCTTTTAACCAGTCCATAGTTACTCCTTATCTAAACGTTTTATTCACTGTTTTTGTGTATCTATCTGCTTTTTATTCTCTTAGCTGAGTAATTATATAAAAGGAACTGTATCCTTTACATCTTTTAAGTATTCTTTTACTTTATTAAATATATTATTTTTCTTCTAAATACTCTATACCTTTTGGGTGATACTTGCATTAGATGTAATCTTTATTCCGTATTCGTAAAAATGCTTTAATACTATAACACCCCTTATATATCCGTCCTTTATCAGATTATCAAATATATAAAATAAATATTTCTCATTTATGTACATAAATAAAAGGACTATCTATGCTTAGATACTCCCTATCAATTTCTTTACCATTTTAAGCTTAGTATACATATAATCTAGTATCTTATATACAGATAAAAATAATCATTTTTGCCATATTTACCCCTTTTTAGTTATTATTTCTACTTTTTAGGAACTAATAACACTTTACACCTAGGTTTTTGGCTCTGCTCTTGCTCTGTGCTTTGTGTACTTCTTCTCAATTTTTCTCTTCTCTAATCTTTTCTATACTCTCTATAGCTTTACCTGCTGTTATATCTTTATATCCCTCTGAGTTTAGGTATTTCATTTGCTTTTACTTCCTTTCTTTTTGAGGTAACAAAAAAAGCACCTAGTAAACTAAGTGCATACATCTATAATTCCTTTAGCTATATCTGAAGCTTTCTTCATTAAACTATTTTCTTCTAAATATTCTAAAGCCTTCCAATGTTATTCTAGCATTCTTTGTTATCTTTACTCCTAATAGATTAGGCTTGTAGATAATACCTAGCAAATATCCGTCATCTACTAGCATTCTAAGTATTCCATCTAATCTTTCTTTGCTAATGCCTAGGTCTGTTGCATTTATACTAGATACATCAAACTCTTCATAATCTAAGGCTCTTTCAAATAGCCTTAGTATCTTGTATATGATTTTAAAATTGTTCATATCTTCCTTTTCTACAATAAAAAGCACCTAAAAGGTGCTTTAATTTTACTACTATATTTTAAAACAACTTAGCACTGGTACGCATTGTAAAGAGGCGAAGCTAAGTCTCAATTTACACTTTTTATAAATAGCTTTAGAAATACTCTAACCTACCTGCTTTTACTTCATCAACTATAAAATAAAAACTCTTCATCTGTAAGTACTCTCCAAGGTGCATCACTAGTATCATCATTTTCGGTATAGAGTGTTTTTATCATATTCTTTCATTTCTTCTATAAAATCAAAACCTATTCGTCTTGTAATATCATCGTATGTCATTTTAACCTCCTAGTTTATTGATAATATCTATTATAGAAACAAGCAATCTTCTATTAGTTCTTTTATTATTCAACTTATCTATCCATTCTTTAGGTATACTATCATATCCATATATAAGACCAGCTAATCACCTGTTACTGCAGCTGTGGTATCCGTATCATCTCCCAAATTAACTGCTTTTTAATACCGCTTCTTTATAGTTATTTTGTTTTTAATATACACCAAAGGCTTGCTTCCAATGTATGAACAACACTAACCAGTTGAATATATTTCATCTTCTAAAAATATTACTCAAGCTTTTTTTAATCTTTTAAACTTACTACTAACCCCTATATTTTTAATATATGCTCTAGTTTTTTATCTTTCAGTAACTCTTTAGCTATATGTATATATATTCTACAAAGCTTCTTTTTGATATGTTATGTGCATGTGTAATTGCTGATACTTTATCTATATCTTCGGCTTTAACTTCACAAAACGCTAAAGGTAATATTCTCATTAAAGCTCCATTTCCATTTGCGTATATATCATCTATGCCATAACCTAACTCCAATGCTTCACAAGTAGTATTACCATAGTCAAATACTACTCCGGTAGAAGTATACTTACCATTACTTATCCAATCTCTAAATCTATCTAGTATATCTTCAATATCTATTTTTAGGTTGTTATCTTTCAAAGAATCGCATAAAGCTAAAGTCATACTTGTATCATCTGACCAAGTTCCTATTGGTTGATTATGTGTTCCATATCCTATCATATCTGTAGTATTAAAACTTCCACGCTTTTTAAATTCATATGGAACTCCTAAAGCATCACCTATAGCTAAACCATATATAGCCGATTTCAACTTATCTTTCATATTTATACCTTGTAATATCTATAAACCAAACTTCAAAATATACTCTAGCCTTGTTGTCCCATAATCTGGACACTCACTCATTATATTAGATAAATCAAAAATTCTTTTTATCTCATATAGCCATCTTTGATTTTCTATACCTAAAATTTGACTAGGTAACTGACTTTCAAAATATATTCTTCTTTCTCTTAATTCACTTTTTAGTATAACTTTTTACTTTTTAACTTACCACTTTTATAATCTTTCATCTTAGTCTTTAATAATATCATTTCTTCATTACTGTTCATAAAATTCAACCTCTAATTCATTATCTGTCATATTCAAAAATTTTTATACTTTTTGATTTCTATGTAACAAAAACTCTTTTTCAGATTTATACTCTGAATAATCACCTAAATAGAAGCCTTTCGTATCTTTTAGGAGCTTTTTATAAGTATCTTGTAATCCGAGTTGAAATCATCAGCAATCTCTCTACTTATGCTAGTACTTTTATATGTATTAATAGTATCTGCATTTTTCCAACTCTCAAATTCTTCAAAACTAACTCCACGATATAAAGTCAAATTATCTCCCAAAGTATTTCTTGATAATGCTTTATCTATTTCTTCTATTCTTTGTATAGTTTTTATTAAAACTATATCATCATCTTCATATAAAGCATTTCTCAAATACCTGTTTGTTATACCATAATCATCGCCTGAATATTCTTGTATAGCTTCTTTCTCGCTATCTAACATACTATCCCAAAAATTCTGTACTTCGTTTTTAGCTCTTTTTCTGTCTCTTGATTTGCTTCTTTGTATTCTATTATACTATTTTTCATCTTCTTTCAAGTTAGGTACATCTATAGTATGTTCCTTAATTTTCCTTAACACTATTATTAGTTTTTCTAGACAAGTCTGCTTCTCTTTCTTTTTCCTTCTCTACAAACTTCTCTCTCCACTCCCCATACCCCATACTAGCCGGTACATCAATATACTCACCGTTTTCATCTCTTGCTACTCGTGTATCGCTATCTTCTATAAACTCATCGTCATAAGGCACTGTAGTACATCTGCACAGTGGGTGGAATGGTGGCAAATCTAAGCCTACTATGTTCTTTTCATCTTCTGCTAAGCTTTCCTTTAACTCTATTATCTTGTTATCTTTAGAACCACATATAGAACAAGTCTTACTATCCAAAGTTGCTAATATTTGATACTTTTCTACTCCGTCATCTATATAGCTATCTATGGTTGCTCTATTCGTCAAATACGAACTTTCGGTATGTAACAGCCTATACGCGTCAAATCTCTTAGTTTTAAACTTATCTGACAACTCCTTACTAATCTTACTAGGGTGGCTTCCTTGCACAAGCATAGTCGTTAGGCTTTCCATAATAGCACCTTGTAAATGTTCTTTTTGCTTCCATATCCTAGAACTAAAGCTTGCACCATTAAAAGGATACTGTATTAGCTTTACTAAGCTATTCTCATCTATATTGTTAAAGGATCTACCATACCCCCTAAACTTATCAATGTTGAATCTACCCATTTCATAAGTGTTAGTATAGATATGTTTTAGTTTATCTATACTTGCTTCTTCATAATCCTTAGAATACAAGCTTGTAAGCATTGCATCTATTTGCATTTGCAAGGCTTCATATCTGCTTATTCTATGTCTTAAAAGAAGCAAGCTCTAGGCTCTTACTATACTTATTATCTATATTATTTAAGCTGTGTTCTATAAACTCTCTTAGCTCCATTATTTCAGCACTGTTTATAGCCATTTGGCTCTCATAGTAGCTAGTCCGTTCTCTTTTGCATATCTTGCGTAAAAGCTTTCTATAGTCCTTTGTATTTCATTCTTAGAGCGTATAAAGCCTTTTTCTAACTTAGAATAATACTGTGCTATGCTTTGCTCATTATTTAAATATAATTCTATATTTCTTTCTTCAAAATAACTCATATACTCCTTATCTTTTTAAACTATACTTGCTATACAGCTAAAATCAGCCTTATTTTCGCCTTTTTAACTTTCATATATATAAAATATATGAGCTCTATATCTCAAAGCCTTAATATAGATAAATTAGGCTATGAAATAAGCAAAATAAAAGAAGATATTAAAGCTTAGTTCTCTTTAACATCCTCTTTTTCTTTCTTCTTTTCATCATCTTTAGTCTGCTTTTTATCATCAAACCCATATAGGTCTAACATCTTTTGTTCTACTTGTTTCTTTTCTTCTTCTATCTTTCCAAGCTCTCTAGCAACATCACTTACAAAAGGGTGATGGCTTAATAATGTTTCATCAGATATAAGACCCTTACTCTTAGCACACATATCTACTAACTCGCTTGTATTTTTTACACTCGTTCTTGTCCATACTTGGGTTATACTCTCATCTTTTATAGCTATGCCATAAGCATTGCATATAACCCGTATAAACTTAGAGAAACTTATCCTAAACTCAGTTTCCATTAGTCCTGCTTTTAGTTCAAGTAAAGCATATAGAAATTGCAAAGCAACTCCGGAACTATTTCCAAAATTAGCAGGATCAGGGTCTATTCCCATTCCTTGCTCAAATATAAGCTTCCTAGTTGTGTTAAGTAATTCTCTTCTTGCTTCTATAGGTATGTCTATGCTTAAAGTCTTTACATCTCCACTGCTTTTCAGTATCTAGTTGTATCATCTTGTATTCTTTTTAAGTCTTTTAAAAATTCAGCTCTATTTTCTCCACCGTAATTAGTAAGAACAAGTATCACTTCTTGTATATCCTCAAGGTCATTTACAAAGCCGTTATAGACCTTACAATAGGTATCTATTAAATCTTTTATATTTATCAAGTCAGAAGTACCTACATTGTTATTAAAAAAAGCTATAAACGGCACATCTCCTATGTCATGCCTAAAACTGTTATTTCCGCTTTCATCTATGCTAAGTTCGTGCAAAGTAATTAAACTCTCATCTTCGCTCTCTTTCTCGTAAAAATAGCAATAAATATCATTCCAATACTCGTATCTTATAACTGCTTTTCCGTCCTCTTCCCTTATATCGCTATAAGTTCTAAGAACTCCGAGTAGCTTTCTATCTACTCCCTTGTCCCATACTGCAAGTATCTCGCTAGGCTCTATAACAGTATATTTCAAATCACTGTTTTCTTTCCATATGTGCAACCAAGCTACACTTGAATTGCTAGCGTTTACGCAAAGGTCTTTACACACCTTAGTAAACTTATCTCCTAGTAGATTATTTAACTTTTTATTAGCCACTTCACTTCCAAGGTCAAAGCTAGGTGCTTTAGTAAACATATAAGAAGCCTTTTGATTAACCAGTAGTCCGTGAAAATTAAAAGGAACGTGATTATTGGCATTTCTAAGGGGGTTTTCTAACGTTTCGCTATTCGTTCCACCATACAAGGATTTACCGGAACTAAATACTATATCCGGCTTATTCATATAATAATTCTTGGCTTTCAAATATTTGCTTGTAAAATCGCTATGCTTAGCTTTGTTTTGTTTTATCAACTTTTTTAATATTTCTATATCCATCTTGCTCCTTATTTGAGTATTCTAACTCCTTGTTTTCTCTTAAATCTTTCTACAACTCCAGTAAGTGCGTCAGGTGCGTCATCATGGGCATTCTTTCCTTCTGTTTGATACTTGTATAAAGCTTTATAAAAATCACTCCACCTATCTGCCCAATTATACGGGACTATATTCATTACCAAAGATGAGTTTGAGTATATCCTTGAAGCCTTATTTTCGCTTTGATGAAAAGTGTTTATTCTCGCTTTCCTACTTCCATACTTTTCTTTTAATATCCTTTCAACATTTCTTGCAAAACCCCTACCACCGTTATTACTTTCTATATCGGCTACATTTACACCTCTTTCATATATCATCTTTTGCCGTTAGTTCTTCTGTTATCTCCATAGGTTCTTTTGTATATATGACATCTAATATATAAACTTCATCATCAAAACTAACACCGTAGCATATAGAACACAAATAATCTGCTCCTGTATCTGCTGTATCTGTATAGTTTTTAATCTCTTTAAGTGTAGGTAAATTGGTATAAGTTTTAAAGCTGGTATATAGCCTACCTTTTATATCTATAGGATCTTGTTGGTAGTTGGCACTAACTATATTTACCCCCATTGCCTTGGTCTTTAGTAGATACGACTTATAAGATAATATCTCATCGCATAGCATAGTTCCATCATCACCAACTGCTTTCATATTTATATGCTTTATCCTAAAGCCCTCATACTCAAGCAGTCTACCCGCAAGGTCATCACTTGCCCATCTGGTCATTACTATAATTATCTTTCCACCTTCTTCAAGTCTTGATAGCATAGTGTCGGTAAACCAAGTAAACTGCTTTTCTTTTGTCAATTCATTGTAAGCTTCACTATCATTCTTTATAAGGTCATCTATAATAATTAAATTCGCACCAAAACCTGTTGCCGTACCTGTAGGAGAAGTTGCTAGGTAGTTACTGTATGCCCCCTCTAAACTCCATAAGTTTTGAGAAGCATCACCTTTTTTAATGCTCACATCTGTAAATATATCCGAATATATTATCCTATTTTCATCTGCCTTTATCTCGCTTATGGTATTTCTTACATTCTTTGAAAACGTGGTTGAAAGTATCTCGTTATATGAACCTGTCATTATCTTCATACTTTTATTAGTTCCCAGTACCCACTCCACAAAACAACCTATAGTTCTGCTCTTTCCGTGTCTAGGTGGCATATTCACTATTAAAATGTCATCCTCATTACTCTCATAAAACTCTTGCAAATCATTACAAAAATCCACAAGATACTTTCTACTGCTTTTATAAAAATCAGGTGCTTTTTACGTGGCAATAAAAAGAACTCACGCCTTGCAAGTTCTTTTGCTTCAGTATTATCTGTTCTTTTTCGTCTTATCCATCACCTATCAACTTCTTTATCTCCTCTGTGCTTATATTTTCAAATATATTTTTATTTTTTTACTTCTGCTTTTATTTCTCTCTTTTCTACGAAAGCACCTTGTAACTTATAAAAATGCTCTAGTGCCTTTTGTCTATCGTTAAATGTAGGATAAACCGGCACTTCTATATCGTCTTGTATTATATTCATAGGCTTCCCTAGCTATATCACTTGTTATCTGCATAGCTTCTTCTAGGGCTTAGTAATTTAGCCTTATTTACTTCTTTTTAGGCGTTCATCTATGTATGATTTTTATACCCACATTTTTCCAACATTTCATAGCCTCTAGATTTTGCATAGTTTTCACTATATCCCTGCTTTTATAAGTGAATTATATATATTGCCACTAATGATATACTCATCGGCGAATTTTTGTTGTTTAATTGTTAATTTCATATACCATCAGCTCCTTTCTGTGCTTTTTGGGTAATAAAAGACAATCTACATTGACTGCCTTTTTAATATTAAAGGAGGTTTACTAGCCGTTTGGCTTTCACTCTTCTAGGCTATAGTATAACATAGAACTTATAGAACTTATGGGGTCAATTTTTTCTCTCAAATTCCTTTATACCTTTTTTTATGTATACGACGAACCCACCTATAGGAGTAGTGAATATTTTCTGCTATCTCTTCAAACGTCAAATTTGATAAATAATACATAGATAAAACTATTCTACATCTACTATCTTGTATTTTGTTTATATTTTCTGTAGCTTCTTTTTCAAATCTACCATTTTATCTATATCTTCTTGTATTTGTTTATCAAGTTCTACTAGCTTTATTACTGTATCTGCGACCTTATCTCCCATATCTCCCACCTTGTACACGTTCTGTAAGACTAGGTGTTATCTTTTTCTCCTAAAGCTCGTATTCTCTCTTTTTCTAGTAACTTTGCATTTATTATATTATCTAGTGTCTTTAACTGTCTTAGATACTCTCTAGCTTGCATATATATCTCCCTTTACAAAAATCTATTTGCTATACTAAAATATAGCTATCATCTATAAAATTTTAGCAAATGGGATATGGGGCTTAATAGCCCCTTTTCCTTTTATCTACTGCATTTTTGCCATAGTTCTATTCCTCCACTTCTTCGAAATCTTCGGATTCTTTTAACCTGTCTTCAGCTTCTTTTATAGCCTCTTCTATAGGAGTCAGTATTCTTTCTTTATCGTATAAATCCGCCAATATCCTTTGGCATTGAGCAGCAAGTTTCACCGCTTCCACACTGACATCCAGTACTGAGTTATAAAGAGAACTGATACAGTTAAGAGCATTCTGCTCTGTAACAGGCAAAAGCTTCAGAAAGTCGTCCATATCTGTTTTCACACTCTTCATCGCTTTCTGAATGCTAACATAGCCCTCAGCAGATATTCCATAACCCTCATGCCTGTTTCTGACTTCACTTAGCTCTACTTGTTCTTTTAACTGTTCAAGCGTAATTTTTGAAGCCTCCTGCATATTCTCTTTTAAATTATCATTCCACTCAAGCGTTCTCACACCTTCCATCATAATTCCTCCATTCATTCTACGCTGTTGTCTGTTCATCGTTCGTCTCTCTTTCATAATCCATAACTGTTTTTATAATCACAACTAAATTGTTATATAAAGCAGGCTTTTTCACCGCTTTTATAAAAATTACATTCTCTATCTATAAAGACTCGCTCTGCAAATTCATAGTCAAATTCTATTTCAATTTTATCCGTCCTTTCTCCTATACCTCTTAAATAATCCAAATAAGCTTTCATGTACTCTTTTAAATAATCTTCAAAACTATTTGTTTGTAGACTTTTACGAATATTATCAAGATATAAAAGCCTATCAGCGTTTCTATACTCGCTTGTTCCTGATGTAAATTCTGCAAAGTCCAAACGCACCTTTTCTTTTATTAACTCCACATCATTTTTCTTTAGTAAATCAATGTCAAAATCTACATTGCATAGGTGTAATTTAGTTTTCATTAGTTATCACTCCCCATTCTATCTATCTTCGACTGTGTTAAAACAGTATATACGCTGTTGCCTACTTTTTCTTTTAGTATTCTTTAAATCTTTTTATTCATCATTCAACTTCCCTAATCTAAGCTTAACTAGCTCTATGACTTTCTTATACTCTTTTGCAAATTTGTTTTTATCGTGAGTTTTTTTGACTGCTTTCTCAAATTCTTCTATAGTTCCGCTAAAGCAACCTCTGTTACATTCTATTCCGTTCTCGGTTCTATAAGCTGTAAAAACACCACATTCTGAACCTATAGGATGGATAACTATATAATCGGTATCGCCACTTACTATAGCATTACATCTTACTATAGCATTGCCACTTACTCTAGCATCCCATCTTACTATAGCGTTGTCAGTTACTATAGCATTGTCAGTTACTCTAGCATCGCCAGTTACTATAGCGTTGTCAGTTACTATAGCATTAACACCTACTATAGCATCGCCAGTTACTCTAGCATCGCATCTTACTCTAGCATTGTCAGTTACTCTAGAATTGTCAGTTACTATAACATTGTCAATTACTATAGCATCACCAGTTACCCTAGCATTACCACCTACTATAGCATCGCCAGTTACTATAGCATTACCACCTACTATAGCATTACCACCTACTATAGCATCGCCAGTTACCCAAGCATTGCCACGATGAGATAAGTTTTTTTCGCTTTCAACAAAACCTCCGAGCTCTCCTATCTTAACGTCATGTTTAGGTATATCAACTAAAGCTCTAATTCTATATAACTTCTTACCCTCAACCTCTATGATTTCATCTGTTAATTCATATTTTTTCATTATTCGTCTCTCTTTCATTAACTTTTAAAACCTCCATAAAAACGTTAGGTACCGGTGTACCTGTAAGCAGTACCACTCGTGTGTCCGGATAAATCTTCGAACGCAAGGCCTTATACCTTACAACTCTATATCGGCTTCTTTTTTAGGGTGTCTATTTTTTTCTTCTTCGTACCTAAAACTGGAGATAGTTTAAGGTCTTTTAAAAAATTCCACGTACTCTCTTACCTTATCATCCAATGTTATTACTGTTTTCATTATTTATTTTCCTTCCTTTATTCAGGTATAAATACATAATCTGCATTTTAATCTGCATTTATTTCATATAGCCAGTTGTCAAGTGTTATCTGATTTGGATCTGTCCTATCTTCCATCCACCATTTATAGACAGCTTCTCCATCAGTCCAAAGGCTAAAAGTTGTCTCTTTTCCTCTTTCTTTCCTTGCTCTCAGCATTCTCTCAAAAGCTTTGATGTAGTTTTCTTTGAACTTTGGAAAATTAAGTTCATCTCGCTTCCTTTCTGACCTTCTTGCCAAAGGGCATAAAATACATCCCCCACGACTATAACCCCTATCGTATAGTGGATTATAGGACACTTTGTTTTGGTGAATATATTCCCACACTTCTTCCTTCGTCCACTTGTATATAGGATTTACTATTAGTCTTTTGTTTTTCCTTGCTTTTGCAACAAATGTACAGTCCCACACAGGGTCTTGCTCCTTTGCGTTTTCAAATACTTCTTGTATATGCTCTAAGGAAAAATGTTTTGATTGTGATTTTTCAAAAATAGAAAAGTCACCTCTTCCGCTTCGTTTTTTTGACTCAGCTTCTCTGACTCCAACTGCCGTTATTCTCTTTGGTGTGGAATTTTCCTTAAAATTGCTACAGCAATATCTCACAACTCTGGTAGGTGGCATACCTTTTTGTTCAATCAAGGAAAACATATTAACTGGCTTACCTTTGTATATGGGTCGCGTTCTACTTGTTTTTATTCCCTTTTCTTTCAAACGCTTAAAAACTTCACTTATGTGTTTCATTGTTTGAGGAGCGTCTACTGTTGTTGTACTGTATATTGCTTCAAACTCGATGTTTGCCTTTAATGCTAAGTCAAGCATTACGTCACTGTCTTTTCCACCACTATAGGCTAATATAAGCGGCTTACTGTAAAAATCTTCCGAAATCTTAGCTGCAGTCTTTAAGATTTCTATTGACTTATCAATTTTATCTTTTAACATTATTCCTCCCAACCTCCTTTTAACATATCGGCTTTTATTAGCTGATATATAATATCTATAGGCTCTATATAACTACGATACCTACAGTTTGGTCTCTCGTGTATCCTTGGGTCATCGTCTCTCCAGTCTTGTTCTCCAAACAATATAGGGCTTACAAAAAGCATTTTACACCCTCTTGATACACATAAATAATAGCAGCCGTTCTTGCCGGCTTCTCCCTTACACGGTCTAAAGCCGAATTTCTCAAATTCTTTTAAATCCACTTTTGGTACTAACATATCCCCCCCCCTAGTTAAACGGTAAACCGTCTTCGTTCATCTCATCAACAGGCATAAAGTCATCTGTATTTTTTGCGGTATCTCCGTTCTTTCCGTCCGCAAATTCTTGAGTTTCAACGACAATGTCGGTTGTATAAACTTTTTGACCCTCTTTGTTTGTATAGCTTCCGGTCTGCAATCTGCCTTCAATTAGCACTCTTTGACCTTGTCTAAAATACTTCTCTACAAATTCTGCACTCTTTCCAAAAGCTATACAGTTTATAAAGTCGGCTTCTGTATCATTTGTCTTTACTTTTCTAGCTACTGCAAGTGTATATCTTGCTATAGCTAAAGGATTATTACTTTGCGAATATCTAAGCTCAGGGTCTTTCGTTAATCTACCCATTAAAATTACTCTATTCATCTACTTTTTTCTCCCTTCTTTTATTTCACTCACAGATGTTTCGTTTAATTTGCTTATCACAATTTCAACTCTTGGCTCGCTTGCGTAAAATTTCTGACAAGAACAAGCTACTATCTGCTTATCGTCTTTATATGCAACTTCATTAAGGCTATCAGCTATTATTTTGATTATGTTATCAACGTCAGGCTTTTTGGTGGGTTTAACCACTCCTGTTATCATCATCTCTTTTAGATACTTAGGTGTAGATTTTGTGATTTCATAATAAGCTTTTATATCAAGGTGCAACTCATCATCTTCTTTAAAGCTTGTATGTCTGCCGTATTTTTGCCTATATAGTACTTTTACATAACTTTCATACTGCATCGTCTTTTTCTGGTGTAAAAGCTCTGCTTGCTCCTTTACCTGTTCTAACAACTCTAGGTCTTTGCTTTCCAAAGGGTTGCCGTCTATGAGTTAATACTATTTCTTTTTGTCCATAATCCTCATTTCTGCTTTTTACTTTTAAATCTCTTTTAAAATCTCGTTATACAAGCTATCTTCATCTATTTCATCTTGCCTTTGCTCAAAGTTTGTAAATCTATTTACTTTAGGCTTGTATGCTTTGCTATTTTTTTCTTGTGTAAATTCTCTAGGCTTTTTGTAGTGGGAAAAAAATCATACCAAGTTTTTAAGTATAGACTGCTCTATAATTTTTTATAGCTATATCATCATTGCCGTTTGATATAGCTTTTTATAGCTAAATCTATGCCTTTTTCCTATTAGTGGCTTTTTAGTTCTTTTTCTAAAAGCTATAAAGTCTACAAAAGCTCTATTTAATTTTTCGTCTTCAAAAAAGACTTTCTCACTCTCTTGCACGCATGCGTGCCTAGATATATTAAGTTTACTTAATATATCTTTTTCCTTTACTTTACTTTGGGGATTAATTCCGCCTAAAACCCTAGTTTCCGTGTCGGAAACTCCGTTTTCTGTCAACTTTATTGATTTTTGGGTAACCTTAATAAGAAGGTACGCTTTTTCCATCTCCACTTGCTCTCTTTTTTTGACTGCATCTGCAAATCTTTTTGTATTCCTGATGAGGTTAGAATACTGTATTTATCGAACAAATCTTCTGAAAAATCCTCTCTTTATACAAGCTTTTAACACCTCAGCGACAAAGTTAGCACCTTCTTTTGATGCTCCAAAATTCTCGGCTATAAACATTAGTTTAACGTCCTCTGTCCATTCACAATAGTAACCGTACTCTCCATATATCTTCTGGAGTAGCTTGACGACTAAAGCAAAGCCCTTCAGCCCGAATTGTGCTTGTATTAATCTCATCTTTTCATCAAGTTGACAATCCAAGGTAAAATAATCTAGTCCTTGTTTTCTTGGTCTTGCCATACTTACCTCTTTACTGACTCGATATACCAAAGATTCGGTCTTACTTTCGTGCCAAATTGTTTCACTAAGTTTTATCTATCTTAGAAGTATTTGATTGATAAAACTTACATGCACTACCTCGCAAGTTATTTTTCTCAGATATACAAAGCCTTTCTTTTTCACGTCTCGGAATACCAAAGCTTCCACTCGGATAATCAAAGTCGTTTGACACTAGCTCGCCATACCAAAGTCTTCAGCTCGGATATAGTAAGCCACCCCGTTAAGTCTAGTTAGGACATCTATATTTTTATTATCTAACTAAATAATTCTGCTCCGTAATCATCGTCTGCAACTTCTTTTTCATCTGTTACAAGCTCTGCATCTACTTCTTTTGTTTCTACGTCTATAGTCTTATCTTCACTAATAAAAGGTTCTTCATTATCTACATAAGTCTTAGTTCCGTCTGCGTTTATAACAGCCATATCATTATCAAGTGCATTTTGCATATCTATGCTCATTATTCCCCACTTGCTTATAAGTTGTCTTAGCATAGTCTTGTACGCCATAGCATCAAAGTCCTTACTCCAAAACGTCCAAGAAGTCCCTTTTTTTCTATCATTTGCATAACCTTGTGAGTATTTAATTGCGTGAGCTTCCATTTTTTCTTTAGACCAGTATAAAAGCTTTTCTAAAACCATTAGTGTACTCAAACATCGCATAATAGCCTAAAGTTTTTGAATTTTCTCTCTTTAGTTCATCATCAATTAGATTTACTTCTATTTCTTCATTTAATGGGTCAAATCTTATTAGCTCTCCCTCTTTTATAGCTAGTACATTTATCTTTTTATACTGTCCTGAACGTATAGCTAGTTGTATATATCCTTTATAGCCTAGTTGGAATTGTGCCACCTTTATATTTCTATTTCTATCATTAAATGGTACAAGGTAGTACTGCCCTAGTTGTGGACTAGGTGATAAGTCTAAGCTGTATCCTAGTAATGCTCCTGAAAGTATGGAGCTATTAGTACACTCTGAAAGCGTAGGATTGTTATTTACTGCCGATACTATAGCTGAAATAAACTTTTGACCGTCTTTTCCGCCTATTACACTATTTATTTGATTCTTTACGGCATCTTGTGTTAGATATGCTGTAAAACCTGTACTTTTACCTTGTCTAGTAGCTAAACTATTTTTGTACTGCCATAACATTTCTCCTTTTTACTTATTATTTTTTTATTAATTATTAGGTCTTCTAAGCTTTATATTTCTTGCTTTTAAAGAAGTTTGCAAGCTCGCTTACTTCTTCCTTACTTAGATAAGCTTCAAAGCCTATCCATTTTCTAGCTATATCTCCAGCACCTATGCTAGGGCCTTAGACTTGTATTTTTCTTGCTCGATTTTAATTTCTGCACTTGTATCTGTAGTATTTAAGCCAGTTTCTTCGTTCTCAATTTTATTCTTATTAGAATTCTCAAGTTGTTCTAACATCTCTTTTTTCTTTTTTCTTCTTCTATCTGTCTAAGCTCATTAGCCTTAGACATCGCCATACTTAAGTCTAGATTTTTCTTATATTCAAATATAGCTTCAAATGAATACTTCTCTAGATTTTCCAAAATCTCTAGCTCTTTATTTATCTCTCTAGTCTTGTATCTATATCCTTTTTAATACTTGCCATAGATACAGAAGCGTTTAACCACTTAGGGTTGTAGAGTTGCTCAAATGTAGGAAAATCAGTACCTAGTCCTGCATAGTACTCTTTTATTTCTTCTAGCTTCTTTTCTTTTTTCTACTTCAAAGGCTTTTCACTCTAGTATCTATCAAAGCTATAGGCTCATTTATCATAAACACAAGCTCTTTTACTTGCTTTTTCGAACTTCTCATAAGGTGCAAGACAAGTCTTTTTTTAGTTCTTTTCTCTTATCTTCTAAGGCTGTTACAAACTTATTTAACTTTGCTCTGTCTGCCTTTGCTTCACTTATTTGCTCATCTGTATAAATTAGATTTTTTATAGCTCAGCTTTTCTTTAAGCTCTGCTTTTTATCTCTTCGTTATTCCATTCTATAGCCTGTATAAAACTATTTTTCATCTGGATTATAAATTTTTAAATTCCATTTTTCTCCCTCTTTGACACTCTTTTTACAAACTTTACAAACTAGGTAATATAAGTGCCGGTTCTTTATCGTTTTTTATATAAGAGTAAAACTCATATTCTTTATTTTTAAATATTCTAAATCTTCCAATACTTCATTTCGTTCTATCTTGTAATGCTTTTGTCTTTATATATATTTCTCCATTAAAACTCACTCTTTAGCTGTGCTTTTTAAGATAGCAAATTCATAATCAGTTACTAGAAGGTAGTGTAGTATCTGTATGTAATAATTATCAGGTATTCTATCCTTCCATTTCTCTTTTTGCATACTCTGTAAGATGTTTTTGTTGTCTTTATCTCAAGTATACCTTTCCTACCGTTTACATCTTCCAACTCTCCGTCTAAGCTCGCGTGTGCAAAAGGGTAGTTATCATTTAGAAATAAGTTATTTTCAAAGTATTCTACTTTATACTCGGAAAAATCTAGTTTAAATAATTCTCTAAGATGATTTTCTGCTTTTTATTCCATACTCTACATATGACTTTGCACTTATATCTTCAGGCTTTTTTCTGCCTGTCTTTTCAAGCCAAAGGTCTACATTTGTTTTGTATGGATTTAGACCTACTATGCAAGCGGCATCTGAACCACCTATCCTAGTTCTATTTTCTAGCCATTCTTCTCTATCTTTTAGAATAAGCCTTTTAACCATTTTTCTATTGCTCCTTTCTTTGATTTTTGTTACAATAGAAAGCAAGTTTGATTGGCGTTAGACTTGCTTTCCACTGTGTTTTTTTGCATAGTGGATTTTTTATGCAAAAAACATATATCACACATTAGGCTACCCCCTTTCTTAACCTTTCTCTTTTTTCTATCTCTACTAAGGCTTCTTCTTTTTACCTCTAAAAGTTTCTTCTTTGCATTTTCTATAGAAACATCAAAGCCTGCTTCTCCAATTAGTACGTCATATGCTTTTTTTAAATTCCAACTTTGAATTTCGATTTTTAAAATATTCAAATCTGTTACAAATCTTATTGTAAAAACTGAGTCGCACTCTATAGCTATCTCTGTAGCAAAGCTTATAAGCTCTTTTATCTTCTTTTGCTTGTCTGTCATCTGCTCTCCTTTCTAATAGCAAAAATACATTTTTCTTCTTTTTGCCTATTTTTTTATAGTTTTTGTATACACCTTTGCCTTGCTTGAATTCGGCTTGAAATACAACATTTTTCAGGTAAAACTGAAGCATTTTCTAATAGGTATTTAGCATTAGCTATGTTTCTATCAGTTGGCTTTCTGTAGTAGTTTCCGTCTCTAGTGCAAGCATGCTGCCTTTTTTGGAAAGCTACTTCTTCAAAAGTGTTTGGAAACCTACTGTCTTTTACTCTGTTTAAAAAAACACTTCCAACTGCAAGCTGTAACTCATCAGAGTAGCTTTGTGCTTCTTCACAAATAATATGCGATAAAATCTCTAAATCTTTTTCACTGTAGCTATTACTAGGAGTGCTTAACGAGGGGTACTCCTTTAAAGTTTCTTTTTGATTTTCTCGAGATTTCAAACCATCTAAACTCTGCTCTATTCTTGTAGGCTCACCGGCTCTACTTGTTATAACTGACTTATAGCAAAAGTATCCAAGTGCTAAAGCTTCTATTATTACCACAGCTATAAGACCTTTTTTTAGTTTTCTAAGACTTTTTAGTTCTTTTCTTCTCATTCTTTGCATATCTCTTGAAAACTCCAGCTTTGTAGCTTTTATGATGTGCTTATTAACTTTATTATCAGAGGCTTTAGCTAGTATTCTTTGATTGTCGCTTATGTCTAAATCTATTTGTTTTGAAGTGTACATATTTAACTTAACTCCTTTCTACTTAGTTTACATCTTCCATTATCCCCTTTATAATTTTCTTACAGGCTCTGCCAAGCCTAGTAAATGAAAGGGGGGTAAAACAATGGATAAATCAACAATCCACGATTTAACCATGCTATTTAAAACTGGTTACATTGTCTGTCTATATAAAGTCCAGCCTTTGTTAGATTAGTAAGAGCTGTAGATATAGATACTATCTTTTTAATATCTTTCTCACCTATAGCCGTTCTTAACATCTCTCTAAGTTCTACTAGTTCACTTTTGAAATATAGTATCTCTTTATTAGATATCTCTACTTCTGGACTCTCCGTAATCTCACTACCTTTATCTGTGAGAATGCTATCAAGCTTATTAAGAAGTAGCTCTGTATCTAATAACCTAGAATGGTTTATCTCATATATAAATAGCTTTAATCTTTCAAGTTCTTCTCTTAGATTTTCTACTGCATTCATAGTATTACTTCTCCTTTCATCCACTATTGTCAATAATTCATCCAAAGTATCTCTTTCCGTTTTTTTAGGCTTTGTGTCATAGTATCCTTTTCAACTTTTCGCCATCCCCTTAATATATAATCGTATAAATCTGATTCATATCCGCTAAGCATTACTTTGCTTCTGCTCTCAAGTAACACTCGCAAAAGCTCTTCATGATCTTTGTCTGACATTTCTATATTGTATTGCTTTCCTTTTCTGGTGCTAAGTAAATATGGAGGATCACAATAAATCAGGCACTTTGGATGATTAAATTGCTTTATTATGTCCAGTGCTGATCGTTGCTCAATCTGTACTTTTTTCAGTCTTGCAGCAGCTTGCATTATTATTTCGGGCAGCTTATTCCAAGCTTGAACCGCATATGATCGTTCTCTTCCTTGAACATCATTTTTCCATCCGCTTTTTGCATTACATCTATATCCATGACTCATATTTATCTTTATGCAAAATGCAACAGCCTTATCAATATCTGTCTTTTCTGAACCTTCATAAGACCGTTCATATTCTGCCCTTGCATATGGCGTCATAAAAATCTTATATGCAAGCTCGTCAGCACTTTCTTTAACAACTCTAAAAAAATTTACGACATCGCCGTCAATATCATTTATTGTTTCAATGTTTGACGGAGTTTTGTTAAAAAAGACGGCACCGCTTCCAAAGTATGGTTCAACATAACTGTGATGTTCCGGCATATTTTCAATTATCCACTTTGCAATTCTCCATTTCGCACCTGGATATTTCAATATTGCATTCATAATCTAAAAATAATTCCTCCACTTTCTGTTCAATTTACTCTCCTACCACACGCTATATCTTACGGCTTCATCTCTTGTTATAAAGAAATGAATACCTGGGGCACACTCATTCCACCTGTTGTCGTCAAAATTATCAACGCAAACGACTTCACCAATTCTGTAAACAAAACTACTATCATGATTAGACTTGACACTATCAACACTAGCTACAGTGCCATCGCTGTTTTCGATAGCGACTACTTCTGCTTTGTCGCACCTGCATTTTCTAGATGTGGCACTTGAACGTTTTGCACTCTCCAAAATTTTTAACTTTACAATATAACCTCCTGCTTTTTTGTAACCTATAAGGCTTCCACTTTCAGGGCAAGCTATTGGATAGTAAATATCTGCTTCTCTAAGTTTTGCTCCTCTAAGGTATGCTTCTCTAAGGTCTGCCTCTCTAAGGTCTGCTTCTCTAAGGTTTGCCCATCTAAGGTCTACCTCTCTAAGGTATGCTCCGCTAAGGTTTGCTTCTCTAAGGTTTGTTCGTCTAAGGTTTGCTTCTCTAAGGTTTGCCCATCTAAGGTCTGCCTCTCTAAGGTATGCTTCTCTAAGGTTTGCCCGTCTAAGGTCTGCCTCTCTAAGGTCTGCTCCTCTAAGGTCTGCTCCCCTAAGGTCTGCCTCTCTAAGGTCTGCTTCTCTAAGGTTTGTCCGTCTAAGGTTTGCTCTCTCACCACCATCTTCTCTAAGCACCCACTTTCTATGCTTTTCTAAAATCTCCTGCAATTCTTCTTTTGATAAGGTTCTCATTTTTACACCTCCTGTACTTTCGCTCAATTTTGAGAGAAAGTCCTTTTCTTTTTTAGCTTGCCATTTCTTTTCTTCCTAAGATTAGGTTTACAAAATACACCTGACCTTTTCCTGTTACTTTCGTTGTTTTCGTAACCCTAACACTACCATCAGGATTGTTTATAGTACTCTCCTTAACCTCAAACAGCCCTAGCTCCATAGCCCTTTGAGTGGGGAGGTTTTTACTGCTACCGGATTTCATTAAAAAGCCTCTTTGTCTTAATTCGTCAAAAAGTCTTTTCTGACCTGTTGTATATCCGTTTTGTTTAAGAAGCTTTGCAAGGTCTCCGATTAAGATAGATGTATCGCTTGCGGATACTGATTTTGCAAATAGGGCTAAAGGTTGCATTTCCTTATTTTCGACTTCAAGGGCTTTCCTTGCCTCCCTTTCCTCTTTTAAAGCTTTAAAAGCCGCTATAGCTATATCCGGATTAGATAAAAGCTCTTCGGTGGCATACATTCCATGCTTACGGATAGTCGGTAAAACCTCTGCCGTTACCCAACGCTTAAACGCCTTAGCGTTAGGAAGTTTGCTTGATAGGATAAGTGAGTATAAGCCACTTTCATTTATAAGCCACCCTCCTCTTTGCCCTAAACTCGATAACGTTTCGTTATTGAGTTTGTCCTCCTTGTCTACATGGTCATTTATAGCCTTACTAGGATTGCTATACCCTAGCACCTCTGCTACGTCTTTTCCGACAAACCAAGGTTCATTGTCTACTTCTATTATTCTAATTTCTCCAAATTCTGCGTTTTTGAAAATTTTCAAATCATTCATTTATATTTTCTCCTTTCACAAGCTCCAATATTTCGCTATCAAAGAAATGAAATTTATCTTGCAAATTCCACAAGTCCCTTACCCTCATAGTGGAACAATCTCTTCTCCAATTTTGGATAGTTCTTTTTGTTACTCCTAAGTGTTTCCCCATTTGCTCATCAGATACAATCTCTCTTCCACCTGAAACCCTACCGGTCATACACCTAAAAGCATTTAAGCGTTTTTCTCTTTTTACTCTCTCTTAACCTTGGCATCTCTTATCTCCTTTCTCCTTCAAGTTCTGCCATATAAATTTCAAATTTAGTATATATATATTCTTCATCAATATATACGTTTTTAAATCATTTTCTTCCCAAAAATATCATCTATCGGTACGTTATAATATTTAGCTATCTTTCTTAATAAATCCAAAAGGTATACGGTTACTATCATTTTCATACTTTAACAGCGTTTGATGATGTATACCAATAGCCCTAACTACCTCTACAGCCGATAAATCGTAATTAGCTCTTAAGCCCTTTAAAGATATTTTTCAATTTTGCCTTCCTCCTTTTAATGTATCATATTATATATAACAATAGCCCAAATTATAGTTAGTACAAAATTGAACATATTTTCCAAAAATCTAATTTCTTCATTGTATTTATTAAAAATAATGTGGTAACATATTAGAGAAAGTATTGGGGCTTTCGCCCCTTTACTTATGAATATGATTTGTAATATTACTGCAATTAGTCCGATTATCGCAGCTATTACAGTCGCCTTTGGTTGATCTAACCAAGGGCTTTTTAACTTTCTTAGCCACATTACTATCCCCTTTCTTATTTATAATCTAATTATACTACGATTTAATTCGCACGTCAATATATTTTTCGTATTTTTCGTATTTTTCTTTACAAAGATTTTTAGCGTATTATGTAATAATAAACACTGAATATAATAAGGAGGTATAATGGCTAGAGGACGTGGAAAATTGACACCAAGAGATTTAGAATATATGAAGATTATTTCTAATAATATTTCAAAGCTTATTAAAGAGTGTAATTATAAACAAATTGATTTGTCTAAATCTACTGGTATACCACCAACGACATTATCTGGTTATATCTCAGGAACATCATTGCCAATAGCTGGCAATGTACAAAAGATAGCCGACTTCTTTCATGTTCAAAAATCAGATATTGACCCTAGATTTGATACTAATGATGTTGCACAAAGCTCTAATACCACTATCTCAGAAATAAAAGATGTCGTATTAAATCTTAACACACATAGGCAACAAGTAGTATTAGATATAGTTAAAGCTCAACTCAAGGAACAACAAGAGGAAGAAAAGAAAACTGCAGTAAAGGAAGCTACTACCGAATATAAGGTAAAAAAGAAAATTCCCGTATACAAAATAGATGTAGTCGAAAAACTTGCAGCGGGATATGGTCATTACTTAGCTGATATACCTCAAGAATATACAGCCTATATACGAGAAAATCCTAGTACCCTACCTGATTATGATTTTGCAAGCATAGTTGATGGTTATAGCATGACCCCCAACTATGACGATGGGGATATAGTTTTAATTAAGCAAGGATACGATTTTCAAGATGGGAATGTATATGCTGTAGTTTTAGATGACAGAAACCTTCTTAAAAAGGTATATTTTTAAGAAAAAAATGAAATCGTTTTTACAATCATTAACATTGAATATAAAGATATCCATATTCCTATCTGCGATGATAGAGTTGATATTAGAATTATAGGAAAAGTTATAGGAAATTAACACCACTCAAAATCATTTCTAAAAGATTAGCCTTGAAATTTACTTGCTGAAACTCACAAAGAATACATACTTACATATACATGGAAATTATAAATAATATATACATAATTTAGATTTTAAGTAGAGCCACGCTCTACAAAATAATAAAATAATCTTTTTTAGAAAGGAATGTACTTATGGATTTTTCAAGACCAAATCAAAGCATTTGCCACAAGAGTAGAAAAATTGATAGAAACTGTTCAAACCGAGGAAGCTTAACAAAGACATCTCTAATTATGCCTTTTTCTCCATGCTCGGATACGATGTTTTTAATCCCGAAGAATTTTGTACCTGAGTTTGTAGCAGATGTTGGAATTAAGAAAAGGCGAAAAAGTAGATTATGCCATATTTGTGGGCGGAACACCTACAATTTTGATTGAAAGCTAAATGGGTGGGGAAAAAAACTTGAAAAGCATGATTCTCAATTGTTCAGATACTTTGGAACTTCTACTGCTAAATTTGCAATTCTGACAAATGGTAGACATTATAGATTTTTATACAGATTTAGAAGAAACCAATAAAATGGATGAAAAGACCTTTCCTAGAAATAGATTTACTAAATCTAAAAGATACTCAAATACCAGAAATTAAAAATTTTTCAAAAACTAATTTTGATATAAATACTATTTTTGATAGTGCATCTGAGTTGAAATACTCAAATGAATTTAAAATTATTTTTAAAGAGGAGTTGGATAATCCTTCTGATGATTTAATAAGATTATTTTTAAAAATGTTTATGACGGTCTAAAAACGCAAACAGTAATAGATAGATTCAAACCTGTATTAAAGAAATCTTTAAACAACTACATTTCAGAACTAATGAGTGAAAAGAATTTCAACTGCTCTTGGTAGCCAAACTACCATTCCTCCAACCGAAGAAACATCTGATGAGTATGAGAATATTTCAAAAATAATAACAACACCTGAAATTGAAAGTTACTACATAGTAAAAGTATTATTATAGATTTAGTAGAACCAGACAGAATATCATTCAAGGATAATGAAAGATATTTTTCAGTCTTAATAGACAATAGCGTTAGAAAAACAAATTTGTAGATTAAACTTAGATGGAAGAAAAAGGTATATAATGATTCCAGACCAAGATAAAAATTTTTATCAAATACAGAAATAGCTGATATAAATGATATATAAACTTAAAGATGAACTAAGGCACTCATTAACCCTACTAATTTAACATACAGAAACCTCAGGCTTAAACTTGCCTATTGAGAAATTCAACAATATTGTGACCATTTTGGTAAGACCATCGAAATGGTAACTATAAGTTCGAATGCTAAAGAGAAATTTCAAGTTATAAACTTAGTAGATATGCTTGTTATCTTATTGTAATGAATAGTGAACCTTCTAAAGAAATAGTAGCCTTAGGTCAAACTTACTTTGCAATAAAAACGAGACAACAAGGGTTGAAAAATTCAAAATAAAAATCCCTTATATGTTGGTAGCATATAAGGGGCAGAGTCTAGATGAAACTAGACTCATTACTCACTCATACTATAACATCTAGGCAACACCCTTTTTCAATACGGAATAGGTGTTCTTTTTATACTCAAAAATATTTTTATAAAAAGAAAGGATGAGATATTATGGCAACAACAAGGAAATTACCATCCGGTGGTGGAAGTGTAGAATTTATGTACTAAAACCGATGGAAATGGCAAAAACATTATAAGTCTTTTACTGCAAAAACAAAGAAGCGAGAATTTTGGCAAGCTCCTTTAGGTTAAATATTGAAATACAAAGAGAAAAAGCTAAACATAGCAAAGCATAAAAGCTCTAAATAGTATGTGCGAAATGAAATCTAATGTACTATCTCCTAGCACATTAGTAAATTATAAAAGGCTAATAAACACAGCTTACGAAAACTTGTTAAGATATCCACTAGATAAAATAGACGAACAACTTATACAGCATTGGGTTAATTCTTACGCTATGGGTAGAAGTCCTAAGACTGTAAGGAATGCTTACGCACTCTTATATATAACGCTTAAAACTTTTATACGCAATTTACGCCTAAATATAACACTTCCTCAAAAAGTAAAGCCTAAACTATATGTTCCTACTGATAGCGATATACAAGTGCTTATAGCTTATTTCAAAGATAATGATATAGATATGCTACTAGCTGTCTACCTAGCTTCTTTTGGAACTTTAAGACGTTCTGAAATATGTGCTTTGACTGTAGATGATATAGAAAGTAACATCATACGTATAAACAAAGCATTAGTTTATTCTGAAGATAATAATTGGACTATCAAAACTACTAAAACTACTTCTAGCACTAGAAATGTAGATATGCGGAGTATGTATTAAAGCTTTTTCCCACTAAAGGTAGATTAGTAAATTTAAACCCTAATCAAATAACACATAGATTTAAAAGAGCCTTGTCAAAACTTGACATTCCTAACTTTAGATTTCACGACTTAAGGCATTATGCTGCAAGTATGATGCACGCTCTAGGTATTCCGGACGTATACATTATGCAAAGGGGTGGATGGTCATCCGATAATACACTTAAAAATGTATACCGAAACGTTATGACCGATTATAAAGAAAAATTCACGAACAGAGTATTCGAACATTTAGAAAGTATGATAAAATATGACCCAAAAATTAAAGCCCCTGGGATTTATAGGCTTTTAACAACTTTTATAAAAGGGTTCGAACCCCGTCTCGCGCTCTTTTTATTTAACGGCTTAAGTAAGCCGTTTTTTTATTGTCACTACAAAAAACCTCTTTGTCAGTATAATCCAACAAAGAGGTTAAATCAAAAACTATTTACTTTTCCCTTGGTTAGTAACACTTTTCCATTTTTCTTAACTCTTCTTGATTTCCAAGATAATGTTATTAATAACTTTGAAATTATCATCAAATTCATATACTAGAGGTACAGCTGTAGGAATATTTACTTCCATAATTTTCTTCCTCTCATATTATCAAAATATTTAACCAATGAACAGAAGTGAATTACCGTGTCTTTGCTATAATAACTCTCTTTCCTGCTTCCATATCTTTTTTAATTACATTCTCAAAATATGGAACCGCTCTTTCTATAGTTTCCTTTAAACTCTCTGTATATGGTAAAACAGCTTTATCTACATTTCTATATGCCGCTTGATTAGCAGGACATCTTTCATCAGCAGGCTCAAGTGCAGGTGGCATTATATCAAATGATCTTCTCCAAATTTTAACTTGATCTTCACCATACTTTGCAGCTGTTTCTGATTTATTTAAGCCTTGCAAAGCTCCGTAATGTCTTTCATTTAATCTCCAGTCTTTAATAACCGGTAACCACTCTCTATCTAAACCTTCAAGAGTATAATTAAGTGTATGTATAGCTCTCTTTAAATAAGATGTGTAGCAAACATCAAAATCATAACCTTCTTCTTTTAAAAGCTTTCCTGCAACTTTTGCTTCTTCAACACCTTTTTCAGATAGCTCAACATCTGCCCAGCCTGTAAATAGATTTAATTTATTCCCTCACTTTCCCCATGACGTATCAATACTAATTTCATCATTATATGACTCCTTCCTATTACCTTTGGTTTCAAGCTATATTTTTAAAATACGGCAAAAAGCAAGCACAACTTGTCAAAAATAACAATTTTAACTCTTATTTTTGGTTAATGCTTACATTGATATACCAAATATTTTTGCTATAATTAAAAGCAATAAATATTTGGAGGTCATCTAAATAGCAAGTTATCACTTAAGGTATTGAAAAACAATATCCAAACGGCTTTAAAAGCTGTTCATGATTTTAATTTAGAGATAGCAGATAAAGAATTTATTATTTTCTTAGGTCCATCAGGTTGTGGTAAATCTACAACTCTTCGTATGATAGCCGGTCTTGAAGATATTTCAGCCGGTACATTAGAGATAGATGGAAAGGTTGTTAATGATGTAGAACCAAAAGATAGAGATATCGCAATGGTTTTCCAAAACTATGCACTCTATCCTCATATGTCAGTTTATGATAATATGGCATTTGGTCTTAAACTTAGAAAAGTTCCTAAGGATCAAATAGATAAACAAGTTAGAGAAGCAGCTAAGATTCTTGATCTTGAAAAGCTTCTTGATCGTAAGCCAAAGGCTTTATCAGGCGGTCAAAGACAACGTGTTGCTATGGGACGTGCTATAGTTAGAAATCCTAAAGTTTTCCTTATGGATGAGCCACTTTCAAACCTTGACGCTAAATTAAGAGTACAAATGCGTATCGAGATTTCAAAGTTACACCAAAGACTTGGTTCAACTATCATCTATGTTACACACGATCAAACAGAGGCTATGACACTTGGTACTCGTATCGTTGTTATGAAAGACGGTTTAGTACAACAAGTTGATTCACCACAAAATCTTTATAACAAACCATGTAACTTATTCGTTGCAAGCTTTATCGGTTCTCCTCAAATGAACTTTGTTGATGCTTTAGTTAGCGAAGAGGGTAGCGACATTTATAACTGTCGGCACTCACAAATTAAGAGTTCCTGCCAGCAAAGCTAATCTTTTAAAAAGATGGCGGATATGTAGGAAAAACTGTTGTTCTTGGCGTACGTCCTGAGGATTTACATGATGAGGAGCTATTTATCAACAGCTCTCCTGATAGCGTTGTAGAATCTGAAATCAAGGTTTATGAGTTACTTGGTGCAGAAGTGTTCTTATACTTTGATGTAGCCGGTTCTCAAATGACAGCTAGAGTTAATCCTCATACTACACTTAGAACAGGTGATAAGGCTAGATTCGCTATTGATATGGAAAAAGTTCATATCTTTGATAAAGAAACAGAATTAACTATAACAAACTAAAGATTGATATAGAAGCTTTTTGAGCTTATAATTAGGGTGAGCTTTTGCCTATCCTTTTTATTTAGATATGGAGACTATATAATCAAATAAAGATATTTTTAATGCTAGAAATTAGAACAATTAAAAAGTTTGTCCGGACTTGATATTTCCATAAATGTAAAGTAGGCTTCTTTAGAGGAGATGAAAAATCTCCTCTTTACTTGATAATTTTTCAAAAGCACCCACTAAAGACAAAGCTTTTTGAGCAATTACTTCTTGGTACTAAAAATTATAACGAGTTTAGAGCCTCATATACAACGACTAAATTTAAGAAAATGATACTTTTTGTCTTTTTAATGTTTTTCATCTTCCCTTTAATGAGCTTGCTAAAAATGTATTGCAAAGTTTATTTCCAAGCTCAAAGAGATTGCTATACTGGAAATAAGCAAGCAACACATTGCCATTATACATAGAATAGCTCCTACTTCAGTAATCTCTGATCTGGCACATACTGTATCTGATATCCTCAATACCGAAGCTATGGTTAAAGTTATTGTAATTTACTCAGATATAGAAAATAAATTACCTAAACTAAACTCTATATATGAAGATAATCTTCTATGTTTAGATATTGCCAAGATTTTTGAGACCTGAACAATATGTTCTTTCCAACAAAGAATTAGGTATAGGAGGTCTACTTGTGAACTCCCCACAAAAGTCTGCTCTCGTTTTCTAAATGAGATTCTAAAAGATAACATTTCCTTCAAAATAGATGAAGAAACAAGACATACTGTAGATACCTTTATTAATAACAATCTAAATATAGCCGAAACTGCAAAGAGTTTACATATGCAGAAATACTCTAGTTTATAGAATAGAACAAGTCGAGGCTAAGACAGAGCTTGATATTCGTAGCTTTGAGGGGTGCTATGCTTTTCAGATTAGTTAGTCTTATAATAAATTTTTTTACATTCAAGGAGGTTTCCTAATATATGAACGATACTTTTTATGAACAAATAGTTGTAAGAAAACGTAGTATTTATGACCACTTATCTATAGTTCTCGCTGTGATTTTTGCTCTTATACTTATATCTATTATAACCTTTAATCCATTGATTTTAGTTATCTTAATTATTTTTAGGCTTTGCTTCTTATCATTTTAAGATACCTAATACTCGTTTAGAATTTGAGTATTCTATTTTAAATAGCGAGATGAATATTGATATGATAATAAATAAGGCTAAACGTAAGTCTATCAAGACTTTCGATATTAAGTCCATGAGCTTTTAACAAAAAGGCTCTCCTGCCCTTAAAAGAATATGTAGGAACAAAACAATTCAACTATTCACTCCAATGATGAGAGTATGGAAACTTATATTATTATTACTTCAAATAATAATACTAATGAAACCCTATATTATGAACCTTGATGAACAAATGCTGACTATGATTAAAAACTATATACCTAGACAGGTACAAATATAAATATACTAAAAATATATGCTTATAAATACTAGTGTCCTGTAATTCTTTACAAAATGAGTTTATTAGATTTAAAGTATTAAAGAATTTATATAAAGTAAAAAAATCGCTCAAACCTAAGGTTTTAAGCGATTTTACTTATCATATATATACCGGTAACTAAATATATAAATACTATTGATATACTAAATTGTATACAAAATAAATCTATTCAGCAATATATAAAACAATGAATTTTTCTTCAACTCTGTTTCTAAATAATCATCATCTAAAACAAAAATTCAGCTTACCTGCATTATACCCTCTTCATCACTATACATAAGTCTACTTAGTCTATCTTTATATCTAATTCCCACCAAGATACATTGGTATTTCTATATTTTTATTCTCTTCACGGTATAAACAATAACTACCGCTATATTTTTCACCATAAGTTCTAGCTATAAATAATCAAATTATCCTCAGCTATAATAGGTATAAAGAGATCCCTCTTTTTAAACAAATATTATCTCTATGAATAAAAAGACATATATCTATAAAACATAAGTACATCATAATTTTCCTTACCCCCAGGATAGGTTCTTCTATTATCAGGATCTGTAAAGCCACAAAGTCCTACTTCATCTCCGTAATATATGGTAGGAGCCCCTTGCATAGTCATTTGTAATATTATCGCCTGTCTAAAAACAGCATAATTGATGTCCTCACAAGCAGCATCTGAACCTAAAGAATCTACTCTGCCGACTTTTTTATTTGTTCTAGTCAAAAATCTTGAATGATCATGGTTAGATAATTCATTCATAGCACTAAGCAAAGCCGGCATAGGAAATCTTGCAGCATTATGTCTTAACATATCAAAAAAGAACTTTCCATTACCTAACAAGGCTTCATCAGACCTATCGGAGTGCTTCTCCAAACCTGTCAAAAACCAGCTTACCGGTTCCATAAAAGCATCATAGTTCATAACAGTATCCCACTTTTTCCATTTAACCAAGCTTCAGGATTACCATAGTGTTCCGCTAAAATGAATACATCTTCCTTGCCGGATTTAACATTTTCTCTGAATAATTTCCAAAACTTATGGTTAAATTCTTCACTATGTCCTAAATCTGCCGCTACATCAAGTCTCCAACCATCTATATTATAGGGTGGACTTATCCATTTCTTTGCTATATCTAACACTTCTTTTATTAAGCTTTCACTATTCTCATAATTCAATTTAGGCAAAGTTGGATGCCCCCACCAACCTGAATACTCCATACTTTCCCCATCAAAAGAAAAATATGGTCTATATTTGCTGGACTTAGAATTAAAAGCACCCAAATCATAGCTTTCTCCATATAACTCATTTGCTTTAAAATATATTTTCTCTCTATCCATCCATCTATGAAACGAACCGCAATGATTGAAAACTCCATCTAAAATAACCTTTATACCCTTACTATGAACATAAGTCATAAACTTGGCAAAAAACTCATTACTGACCTCTAAATTTTTACTATTCGCCGTTTTTCTATATAGGAATATGCTTTTTCATTACTATTATCATCTATAATCGACTTCTCATTATCATTTACTAAAGTAGTAAGATGAGGATCTATATAATTATAATCTTGTGCATCATATTTATGGTTTTGAAGGAGATACAAATAAAGGATTAAAATATATTGCCTCTACTCCTATACTTTTTAGATAGTCTATCTTATCCCAAACTCCTTGTAAATTTCACCATAAAATCTATGAACATCAAAACTTTCAGGTAAACTCGACCAATCTTTCACCCTCTCTACATTTCTACCTATATAGATATACTCTTCATCTCTAGGAGAATGGTCCTCCCCGACTTATGAAATCTATCTATAAAAATTTGATACATTATACAACCTTTAGTCCATGCCGGTGTTTTTAAAATCAGCTATAATTCTAAAATCATATTCATAATTTCTCTCACTTGAGATTCCTATTTTACTATAATATACTCTCTTATCATTTTTCTTGTATACAAAATGCATACCTAAGTATATTCTTTTGCAATTTAAAAATTATACTTGTAATACTCAAAAATACTCATCACTGGCATATTTATCCATCATATACTCTTCTTCATCTAGAAAAATATACTTCTTTTTCTTTATCTTTTTCCTACTCTTATCTTAATTTCTAAATCATCACCCTAAACTAGGTTCTACTATATTAAGATAATCATGACATTCATCATGAAAAATAGCACCAAAATTCATATAATCCTCTTATTATAAATACATAAAGGTCAGCATATTTGCCGACCCTACTTAGATTAAGCTTCAAATAAAGCTTCAAATTCTTCAAAACCTATTTTTCTTTTTTCTAATAATAAAAGCAGTACACTTATCTAATATATCTCTTCTTGATAATATAATGTCCTTAGCTTTTTATAGCAATCATCAACTATAGCTCTAACTTCGTTGTCGATAGCAGTAGCTGTATCTTCAGAATATGCTTTTAGTATGTGCAAAAATCACGACTTACAAGACTTCATCATCACTTTCATAATTTATCATACCAAGCTTTTTCGCTCATTCCATACCCTTGTAACCATAGATCTAGCCAAATTTGTAACTTCTTTTTATATCTTGACTGGCTCCTGTCGTTACATCATCAAACACTATTTCTTCGGCAATTCTACCACCTAGACTAACCATAATCTCATGTAGAATACGATTCTTAGTATTAAATATATTATCATCCTTAGGAACAGGCATAGTATATCCTGCTGCACCCATACCTGTAGGTATTATAGATATAGAATGCACAGGTCCGACATCAGGTAATTCTCTAAATAAAATAGCATGTCGGCTTCGTGATAGGGCTGTTATTCTTCTCTCACTCTCCGGTATTATCCTACTCTTTTCTCTGTTCCTATTCCAACTTTAATAAATGCTCTATCTATATCTACCTTACTTATAAACTCTCTATTCTCTTTAGCAGCTATTATAGCTCCTTCATTCATAAGATTTTCTAAATCGGCACCCGTAAATCCCGGAGTAGTTCTTGCAATTTGCTTCAAATCTACATCCTCAGCTAGAGGTTTATTCTTTGAATGAACTTTAAGTATAACCTCTCGTCCACTAACATCCGGTCTACCTACAGCTATTTTTCTATCAAAACGACCCGGTCTAAGTATTGCAGGATCAAGTATATCTACTCTGTTGTAGCGGCAGAACTATTATTCCTTCATTTACACCAAAACCATCCATTTCCACTAACATTTGATTTAAAGTTTGTTCTCTCTCATCATGACTACCACCAAGCCCTGAACCTCTACGTCTTGCTACAGCATCTATTTCATCTATAAACACTATACAAGGTGCATTTCTCTTAGCCTCCATGAATAAATCTCTTACTCTTGATGCACCAACACCTACAAACATCTCTACAAAATCTGAACCCGAGATGGAAAAGAAAGGAACATTAGCCTCACCCGCAACAGCTTTAGCAAGTAAAGTCTTTCCCGTTCCCGGAGGTCCTACAAGTATAATTCCTTTCGGTATTCTTGCACCGAGATTAGTATACTTATTATGATTTTTCAGAAAATCTACTACTTCCTCTAAATCTTCCTTCTCCTCATTCAAGCCGGCAACATCAGCAAAACCTATTTCAGTATTCTCATTAAGTGTGGCTCTGCTCTTTCCAAAACTCATTCCCTTAGGTGCTGCAGCACCACCACGCATTTGCACTATTATCATAACAATAACTATCCCTTGTAGGAATAATATTATTGGAATAGCATAACTTAAAATTATATTATCCTTTGGAGCTTCCGACATAGAATAGTCTATCTCCATAGAATTAAGCTCTATGGCCAAGGTATTTACAGTTTTGATACATTATATATATATTCACTCTGAGTACCGTCTCTAAATACTATTCTCACTACCACTGGGAATAGCTCTATTTTTGTTCAATTAAAACTTTATCTATCCCCCTTGCTGTAATTCATTAATAAATTCTTTTCTCGTATATTCTTTTCTTGTCATTCTACTTGTAAATGAAAAATGCTAACCATAAAACTAAGCATTAAAAACAAAAAAATAGAACGAAAGTCCTTGTCTGATTTCTTGCAGTTTTCAATATATATATCTCCTACTTAAATTCTACTACTCCTATATATGGTAAATTTCTATATTTTTGATCATAATCAAGACCATAACCAACAACAAATTCATCAGGTATTTCAAAGCAAGTATAATCTACCTTAACTGCTTTTTCGACTCTTCTTGAAGGTTTATCTAGTAGAGTACAAATCTTCATGCTCTTTGGTCCTCTTTCAAATAACATCTCTTTTAAATGCTTTTAAAGTTCTTCCCGAGTCTATAATATCTTCAACTATAAGAACTTCTTTCCTTCTATGCTTTCATCCAAATCTTTAATTATTTTTACATTACCGCTTGATTCCGTTCCTGAACCATAGCTTGAAACACTCATAAAGTCAAAAAGATACCGGTACTGTAAGCCTCTTGGCAAAGCTCGCACATAAACAAGGCTCCACCTTTTAATATACAAATAAGATGTACTTCTTTTCCTTCGTAGTCCTTATTAATTTGACTCGCAATTTCAAAAACTCTTTTATCAACCTCTTCTTCTGTTAATAAAACTCTTATATCGTATGACATTTTTAAAACCCTCTCTTATACTTTATCTCTAATATTCTCTTTGTACTGTCATCTACTTTATAAAGCTTCACTAAGCCTTTTTCCTACTATCCAGATTATATCCTTACCCATAGCTACTAAAAGGTATCTTATTTCTGTCCTTCGCTTCTATCTTTTCATCTATCATAAAAAGACTTTATACTCTTTCTTTCCTGCTTTTTATGTAAATATAATCTCCAGTTTCCCTTGTTCTAAATAGAGTGCCTCTCCTATTTTTAGCATAATCTACATACTTTGTGTAAATTAAATCATCAATTTTAAAAATTTTTATTTTCAAAAACCCTAAGTTCGAAATCTTCTTCTAAATCCTTTTTCTTTTTATTATCTGCATCTCCTTTATCAAGCAAAATACTATCATAAGTTTTATAAAATCTGAGCTTATATGGAAAGTTTATACTTTTTCCTGTTTCCATAAAAATCAGATTATCCAGCATATCTATATGTACGGCTTCTATATCTTTTTAGTTTATTCAAAATTTCTTTTATGAAAATTCTTATAAAAATAAGTTCTGAGTATTTTCTTCTCTTTTTTTAACTTTTCAAAACTTAAAACCCACCAGCCGGTATTTCTATAAATGAATATTTCTTTCGCAATTTCTCTTGCTTTTTCATCTATAAACTCGTCCGCCATATTTATAAACTTAGATGATTTAACTATATTTTTCAACACTGGCATTATTTATATCCTCCTGTAAAACCGGTAATATTTTTATGCCTTATTATATTTCTTGTATAATCATCACCCTAAATTTGTACTATCTACTCTATATGAAAATTTTAGCATCTTTTAATATTTCCTCTATCCTACTTCTATCTGTATATAATAAAAGGGACGAATTATATCTCTCTGTTAAGTTTTATACCTGAAAGTCCTTTTAGACCTGTTCCTCTGCATGGGTTCATTATTATGGTTTCAGCATTATCATTTTTATTATGTGCTACAGCTATTTTTACTTTTCTTCCTTTTCTTTTTTCTAATTCTCCGGATAGACTATCAAAGATTTCATATCTTCTAAATCTACCCGCTTCTTCCAAGGATAAAGGATTTCTCTTTGCTAGATTTATTATATCTTCTTTATATCCTCTATACTCAGATTATTTTTAGTACAATATTCTTTTTACATAATTTGCATCTCCATCTGCCTCTTCTCCTCTTATCCCATGATGAACATGACAAACATATAAATCTATGTCTAAATCTTCTTTAAAAAGTCTGCAAGATATATAGTAAAAGCCATAGAATCAGCTCCACCACTTACAGCAACAAGGACTATATCCTTTTTTCTATTAATTTATTATCTTTTATATATCTATAGATGCCCTCTAATTCTTTTTCATATTCCTACTCTTTATACTATGATAATACTTTCATATATCTATATACTTTTTCTACATAAGCATTTGTTTTAATAAAAAATATGTCGCAAAATACATTTACGACATATCATTCATTCGGCTTTATTAAAATTTCATCCCGGAAAAACTAAGCCTAATTTTTCCTTTGCAACCTGTATCTTATATTCATCTGTTTTTTATATAAATTTCTCTAGCATCAAGCTCCGCTTTTCTATTTTTGTTCTTTGAGTTTATCTTTTAGAAAATCTTCTCTTTGACTATAGACAGCTATCTTTTTGCTTATATTAGAAACCCTAACATTAATAACGAGAGCCATACAAATTATGACAAACCCTACCAAAAATACAGCTGCAATATTATCCCTTCTACGTGCTTTTTGCCTTTTTCGTGTTTTTTCTAGCCATTATACACTCACCCTAATTCCTCTATTAAAAACTACAATTCTTTATCTAAGTTTAAAAGTATTTTCATACTTTTTCAAGTATTATCTTAAAAAGTCGCATAGTTCATTACACTACACGACTTTAGTAGTTATAAATATTTGAATAGCTCTTTAGCCTCATCCTTTTTGGTAGTATCTTGAATATCAAGTATTTCTACCTTAACACTCTTTGTTCCAAAAAGAATTTCTATTACATCTCCAACACTCACATCCGCACTGGCTTTTTACGGCTTACCATTTACCAAAACTCTTCCGGCTGTACAGGCTTCATTTTGCTATTGTTCTACGTTTTATTAACCTAGAAACTTTGAGATATTTATCAATTCTCATTATTTATTAACTGCATCCTTTAAAGACTTACCTGGTTTGAATTTTGGAGCTGTGCTTCCGGCTATCTTCATTGTTTCACCGGTTCTTGGGTTTCTACCCTCTCTAGCTGCTCTTTCAGAAGTTTCAAATGTACCAAAACCAACTAAAGTAATTTTATCTTTCTTTACTAATTGCTCTGTTACAACTTCTACAAATGCCTTTAATGCCGCATCAGCATCCTTCTTGCTTAATTTAGCTTGTTCTGCAATAGCAGCTACTAACTCTACTCTATTCATTACTTTTCCTCCTAGACTAGTTTATCTTATAATTTCTGTTCCTTTATATCCTCTTTAACTCTTTTTGTCAAGCCTTTTTGAGAACTATAGCCACTTTAAGGTGTTTTTAGCTGAAAAAAACTCTAAAATCTCTACTTTTCTCAAACATAAAGCTAAGATTATTGTTTTTTTGTCTATCTATATAGACAAGTTCTGTCCTTTCACCCAACTTCAATTTTATGCTGTTTCTATTAATTTCTATTAACTTTTCTACCAATTCTGCTGAGATCTTAGCCTCTTTATACAAATTTTTAGTTCTTGTTTATTTATGTATAATTCTTCAACATATACACTATGAGCAAGTGCTTTTTAATTTAGCTATATTTAAAAAGATTTTCAACTTCTTTACCATAAGCTCCGAATCTATCTATAAGTTCGTCTTGTATATCCATATAGTCTTCTTCATTTGCCATAGATACTATTCTTTTATATACATCTAATTTAAGTTCTTCATTTGCTATATAGCTATCCGGTATATAAGCATCAAGCGGTACTTCTATGCTAGTTTCAAATTCATCTATACTCGCATCTTCACCTTTTAATGCCTTTATAGCTGTATTTAATAGTTTGCAATACAAATCATATCCTACTGCTTCCATATGCCCATGTTGTTCTGCACCTAAAAACATTTCCGCACCCCTTATCTCCAGATCACGCATAGCTATTTTTTTATACCTGAGCCTAACTCTGTAAATTCTCTTATAGCTTTTAAACGCTTAGTAGCCTCTTCGTTTAGCATTTTACCTCTTTTATATAGCATAAAAGCATAACTTGTCCTTGAACTTCTACCCACTCTACCTCTAAGTTGATATAATTGCGACAATCCCAATTTATCAGAATCATGTATTATCATAGTATTAGCATTAGGTATATCTAAACCCGTTTCTATTATTGTTGTAGAAACCAGTACATCTATATCCCCATTGATAAAAATCAATCATAATATTTTTCTAAGTTTTTCTCTGCCATTCTTCCATGAGCGAAAGCAACATTAGCCTCCGGTACCATTGCTTGTATTCTCTTTGCCACCTCTTCTATGTCATTTATGGCATTGTATACATAATATACCTGTCCATCTCTTGCCAACTCTCTTTTTATAGCTTCTTTTACAGTTTCATCATAGTATTCCATAACATAGGTTTGTATAGGCAGTCTATCTATAGGTGCCTCTTCCAAAACACTTAAGTCTCTAATTCCTACAAGGCTCATATGCAAAGTCCTAGGTATAGGTGTAGCCGCAAGAGTTAATACATCTATATCATTTCTCAAATTTTTCAATTTTTCTTTATGCGTTACCCCAAATCTTTGTTCTTCATCTATTATAATAAGTCCTAGATTCTTTGCTGTCAAATCTTTTGATAAGACCCTATGTGTACCTATAACTATATCTACTATTCCTCTTTTAAAAATCTTCTATTGTTTTCTTTTTGTTTAGATGCGGTTCTAAATCTGCACATCAAATCAACCTTTACAGGAAAATCCTTCATTCTTTGCACAAAGTTATTATAATGTTGTTGTGCCAAAATAGTTGTAGGTACTAAGTAAATGACTTGCTTACCTTCTTGTACCGCTTTAAAAGCGGCTCTTATAGCTACCTCTGTCTTTCCATATCCAACATCACCACATACTAATCTATCCATAATTTTACTTGACTGCATATCATTTTTAACATCTTCTATAGCTTTTTAGTTGATCTTTAGTTTCTTCGAAGGGGAACATTTCTTCAAATTCTCTTTGCCATATGGTATCTTCCGGATATATATAACCCTTACCATTTAAGCGTTTTGCATATAAATCAACCAACTCCTTGGCTATATTAGCTACAGCTTTTACTCTTGTTTTTGTCTTTACCCACTCTATTGAGCCTAATTTATTTAATTTAGGAGCTTTTACTTCTGCATTTGCATATTTTTGTATAATATCCAACTTAGTAATCGGAATATAACAATTGGAAGAACCTGCATACTCAAGCTTTATATAATCTTTTATTATATTATCTCTTTCTATCTTCTCTATTCCCTGTAAATACCCAGTCCATGTTCTTCATGTATTAGTGTAATCACCTATATTTAATTCTTTTTAATGACGAAATCTTTCTACCGTCATAAGAGGCCTTTTTTATGCTCTTTTTCTTTCTGATTGCACCATATATATCACTTTCAGAAATTACTATAAAACCTAAATCAGAATACTCAAAACCTTTTTGAAGATTTCCGTATAATACAAGTATCTGTCCTTCTAATACCTTTGGCACTTCATTCTCATTTTCAGGTGAAAATGCAGATAAAGAATAATCCTCTCTAAGACTATTTGCTAAACGTTTTGCCCTTTGTTCTTGAGGCAGTAAGTAAAATAACTCTATATTTTCTTTTTCTTAGTTTCTTTAAATCTTCAATAAGATTTTTCAAAAGCATTTTTGTAAGAAGAACTAACTCTTGTACTTATAGAAAATGTTTTTCAACTCTAAAAGACCTGTATTTTGGTTTAATAAATTTAATAGGACAGGCTTGGTTTCCAACATCTCCATAATATTTTTGCCGAAAAACAACTCCGGTACTTCTTCTTTACTTATTTGACCGAACTAAGTCTACCTTCCATACTACTTAGAAATTCTTCTTCTATTTGCTTTTGCCTTATCATAACAATTAGCCGGCTCATCTATAAATACTAAACTTCTATCTTTGTCAAAATAGCTAAGAAAGGATTCTTTCCCACCTAATTCTTTTTCCTTAGCCGGATATATGTATATCTCATCTATATTTTCAATAGACCTTTGAGAAGCTATATCGAATATTCTTATGGAATCAATTTCATCACCCCAAAGTTCTATTCGTATGGGATTTTCTTCTGTTAGAGGATATATGTCAATTATACCACCTCTAATACTGAAACTTGCCATACTTTCAACTTCACTCACTCTTTCATAAGCTAAATCAACTAAATTTCTGCTTAATTCATCTATATTGACGGTATCTGTAGCACTTATTTTAATATATTAGTCTTAAACTTCGAATAGGTACCAGTTTATCCATAAGAGCGTCTATGGTACATATGACTATACCGGAACTCATACTTGACATTTTTTTCCAAGCTTCTATTCTTTCTTTGCTTATTAAATGCCCTTCTACATCCGCAAAAAGAAAAGCAAATCTCTGGAGGGGTAGAGTATGGTATTTTCTGTAAAACAAGATATATCCTCATATAATTGTCTTGCTCTGGATTCATCATAACTTACAACCAGCTTCCAAGGTTTTTCTTCTTTTAAAAATTCACTAACTAGATGCGCTTTACCTGAATCGGTTAAATCTACAAGTCTACAAGAACCTTTATCTTTTAATACGTATTCTTCTAATTCTCTATATAGTTCCAGCTCCTTTAAAGGATTCTCAAATAAACTCATTTTTAGACCTTCTTATTGTAAATATTCATCGCTTTTTCATCTTCCAGCATGATAGACAAAAGCATCAACACTATTTTTATATGCTTTCTCCATAGATTCATACTCTTCCTTACTAAAATGACCCCAAAACATGAGCCGCAAGATCATAACCCTCAGGTTTTTCTCCAACCCCTATTTTTATTCTTGAAAATTCATTTGTTCCCAGATGTGCTATAATAGACTTTATACCATTATGTCCTCCTGCACTTCCTTTTTGACGTATTCTAAGTTGACCCACCTCTAAGCTTATATCATCAAATAAAACTACAACATCTTCTGCACTCAATTTATAAAAATCTATTGCCGCTCTAAGACTCTCCCCACTTAAATTCATATAAGTTTGAGGTTTTTAAGAGTATAACTTTTTCACCATTTATGAAACCTTTGCCACATATAGCTTTTATGTTTCTTCTCATCTAAATCTATATTATATTTTTGCAATTTTCATCTATAGCTTCAAAACCTGCATTATGTCTAGTCTTATCATATTCTCTGCCCGGATTACCAAGTCCCGCTATTATTTTCATATTACTCCTCTTTATATATTTGTTTTTTTCTACTGCTTTTTAATATATTTACTTAGTATTTATCAAAAACTTCTAAACTTTAAAAAAATATATTTTTACCAATCTAATACTATTTACAACTGCTCTTCAGCAGTTCCTTGAACTTATGTTCTAGATTTTACTACATTTTTCTTGTTTTTTTCAAGTTATATCACATAAACTTTTATTCAAAAAGTTACCTAACTTAAAAAGCTCAACCTAAGTCGAGCCTTTCTAAAAACATCTATTCTTATAAAAAAATTTTATATCTATCTTTTTATATTCTTTTATACCTAATTTTTGCTTTTCATCTTAAAGCCTATCCTTTCATATTTATCAGGATAAAAATCTGGTACTTTATTACTTTTTCACCCCTCATTTATAAATATTTCCAAAGATGAAGTATCCATAAGATATTCTCATCTTTTCAAGCCTATCTATCTTTGTATATCTGGAAGTTCTACCATAAGTATTTGAAATATGACTTAAAAACAAGAATATTATCTTTAAATTCCAGCTTTACAGTATCAAGAAAAATTTATACTTTCAAATTCTTCTATATCACTTAAATATATATCATAAGCACCTTTTTAATGCTTCTGTCTTATATTCCCCTAAGACTATAAACTCCCTTTTATATTTCCAAACAAATCATCATATTCCTTTATAGGAAAAAGTGTATAATTTACCATCTACATTCTTATACTCTTTTACCACACTAAGCGCATGTTGCCAACCAAGCTTTACTGTTGGTGCACTATAGTCTGCATCCGGCATACCAAGCCAAGCTATACCCAACCTTCTACCGTTTACCTCAAAGGTTTGTGGAGCATAATAATCAAAACCTGTATCAAGCTCTACATATTCACCAAGCCTACACTCCGCTCTAAAAATCTCCATATAAGGGAAAATACCCACAAGAATATTCATTTTGGAATTTATATTCTTCATGTTCTACCCCTTGAGGTGAAGCAAGCAAAAACCATCTTCCATCTAATAAAAACAAATCCGGACACTCCCACATATATCCGAAATCCTTTTCAGATTTTATGCTATTTATATACTTCCAATCATATAAATTTTCACTTTCAAAAACTTCAATCTGACCCTTATCTTCTTTAGTTCTGGCACCAAGAACCATGTAATACTTATTATCATATTCAAAGACTTTAGGATCTCTAACATGCAAAGTAAGATTAGAAGGATAATCCTTATTATAAAGAACTACCCTCTCCTCATCTATATTTATACCGTCTGAGCTAATAGCCAGAGCTGTGTTATGCTCCCTTCCCTCATTTATGTAATCGTAATCACCCTGCTTTTTTACATTACCTGTATAAAATAAATATAATTTTCCGTCTTTTTCTATAGCAGATCCCGAATAAACACCATTTTTCTTCCATTCCTTATCAGGCTTTTAAAAATATTCCCATATCTTCCCAATTTAGAAAATCCTTGCTCTTATAATGCCCCCAATATTTTAAACCGCCATTTACATTATCAGGAGAATATTGATAAAACACATGATACTCCCCCTTAAAGTAAGACAGTCCATTAGGATCATTAAGCCAACCCTTAGGTGGCATCAAATGATACTTTAATCTCCAAGCATTTTTAAGCATTCTTTGCCCTCATTATCTCATCACCCACATTAATAGGCTTATTTTCTGAGACTTCTACATCACCATACTCAAAGCTATTTGTTATTATTACAGGAGTAACTATCTGGTATCCTTCCTCTTTTATAGCTTCTATATCAAATTCGAGTAATTTCTCTCCTCTTTTTACTCTATCTCCATTTTTAACCTTAGCAGTGTAATGCTTTCCACCTAATTCTACTGTATTTATACCAACATGAACTATTATTTCCGGACCATTATCAAGCTTAATACCTATAGCATGGCCCATAACCGCTACTATAACACCATCATTTGGTGCATATACCATACCCTCACTAGGAATTATAGCAACACCTTTTCCCAATATACCTGCTATAAAAGTAGGGTCATTAGTTTCTTCCATGGATACTATATTTCCTTTTTAAAGGTGAAAGCACTACACCCTCTTCTAGAGTATTCTCTGATTTTATATCATTTTTAATCACTGTTTCCTCTGCCACATTCTCTTTATTCACCTTTGCATCTATTAAAGATGAAGGAGTTATTATCCAAGATATAACAAAAGCCGCCACAAATGATATTATGAATAGAATTACATATATTAAAGGTCTATCAAGAAATAATAAAATACCAAATACACCTGTAACACCTGTTCCTGTCGCTCCCAGTCCTGTTATTGATGCAAAAACTGCACCTATAGCACCACCTAAGCAGCCGGCTATAAAAGGTCTTATATATCTTAAATTAACACCAAAAATTGCAGGCTCTGTAATACCTAGTAAAGCTGAAAATCCTGATGGATAGCAAAGGCTTCTAAGCTTTGTATCTTTAGTTTTTACGCCTACTGCAAGAGCCGCCGCACCTTGAGCTATATTAACTGCTGAAGCAAGAGGTAACCAAAAAGTTACTCCATACGTTGCTATTTGTCCAAGATCAATAATTGTATACATATGATGTATACCCATAACTACCGTTGGGGCATATAAAAGTCCCATTATAAACGAACCTATTCCAAAAGGTATAGAAATAAGTAATTGAACTCCGTTTATAAGCCCATTCTCTAAAAATACAAATACCGGTCCAATCAATGATAAAGCCAGATAACCTGTAACAAATACTGATACCAATGGAGTTACAAACAAATCAAACATAGCAGGTATAACTTTATGTAACTTTTTCTCTATTAAACACATTATCCATACTGAAATCATTATAGGAATAACATGTCCTTGGTAACCGACCATTTCTATTTTATATAGACCGAACCATACTGATTGGTGTGTTGCCACTCCCTCTGTTGCCACTGCCCAAGCATTTTGTAAACTTGGATGTATCATAATCATACCGATTACAGCACCCAAATATTGATTTCCACCAAATACTTTAGCTGCTGAAAATCCTATAAGTATAGGCAAAAATATGTATGCTATATTTGAAAATAAACTTGCAAACACATAAATAGAACTATTTGTATCTATATTTAAAAGATTGTTTTTGACCATAAAATCTAAACCGTTCATAAGTCCCATTAAGAAACCGCTTGCAACTATTGCCGGTATAATAGGAACAAATATATCTCCAAGCACTTTTATAAGTCTTTGAAAAATATTTATCTTAGATGCCGCCATCGCCTTTACTTCTTCTTTAGAAGCCGCTTTTATACCACTTAAAGCAATAAACTCATCATAGACTTTGTTTACTGTTCCGGTTCCAAAAATAATTTGCAATTGTCCTTGTGCCTCAAAAACACCTTTAACACTGTCTATATTATCTAGTTCTTCCTTATTAAGCTTACTATTATCAGCAATTACAAGCCTAAGTCTGGTTGCACAATGTGCTGCAGAAACTATATTCTCACTACCTCCAACAGCCGCTAAAACTTCTTTTGCAGATCTATTGTAATCCATCTTTACCTCCTTAAAAATATTTTAAAAATTATAATATTGGTATCGTTTCCATATATAACACAATATATCCTAAAAATGAAAAGTAAATATATGAATACTATTTTTAGGGTATTCATATATTTACTTTATTCTGACAAAAATACTATATACCTTCATCAAGCTTCCGAACTTCTTTATTAATATATAATAAAAACTGCTATATCAAAAATTTATCTTCTTAGATATAGCAGTTTTTTACTATCTTATACATTTCATTTTCTTAAATATCTCATATATAACAAAAGCCTAAGTATATAATTAAAAGACTGACTTCTCTCCTATGTAATCTTAGTAATACTTGAATAACCAAGATTATAGCAACCAATATAAGACTTAGCATCGCATATTCTCTAGTACCGATATAAGATAATACGATTCCATATATCAACATTGTACATATAATATATATCATCTCATTTTTTAGTTTCATATGTTTTAGATACCTGTAATCTTACAAAAGTATAAAAATGTTGATATAAAAGCAATATATATATTAAGCGAAAATTAATAAAAGAAAATCCTTTAAACCTTTTCTATACATAAGACACCTCAAAACTTTTATTGATCGAATGGATTATTTTGCACAGTAAAAGACCAGTCAGAGCTACCCTCCTACTACTACTAATATATATTTCTACAACACAACTTTCTCAGATGTATAAACCGGTTTCCAATTAGGTGCTTTTCTTAGTCCACTTATTTCCACTTGGGTTATATGAAGACTTCTGTTCTTTATACCCTACTCCACCTTTAACAAAACCGCTACAACCATACTCAAGTTTTTGTTTTTATTAATTATATTATATAAATTATTTTTGATTTATGTCAAATATTTTATATTAATATACATCATTTCTTTTATTAATCAGAATTTTTATATAATAGTTATCTATTTTCAATTAAATAACTATTTATTGTTTTATCTTTCTAAAACAACAAAATCCCTTATCAGTAAATTTAGTGTGTATACCTCAATTTACTGATAAAGGAACTCTCTTTATCTGGTAGATTCCCTACTTATAATATTCTCCATTGATTTTTCATCTCCATAGTGCTTATATCCTTACCTTGAATAAAGCCTTACAAGCATTTTTGCCGCTTCCATACCGGCTGTCTTATATGGAAAAATGGACTGTTGTAAGTTTTTGGACTTATAATATTTCCTATGGTACTATCTCCCATACCTACAATTTGTATATCTTCCGGTATACGCTTACCTATACTCTTAATATACTCCATAGCTCCTACTGCTAAATTATCTGTAGCACATACTATAGTATCTATACTGGCATTTTCTTTTTAATATTTCTTGGCAAGCTTTTTTACCTGATTCCATAAAAATCTGTAATTTTTATTAGTTATCTTAGATTCCGTATTAATATCTTTATCCTCTACAGCCTCAATAAAACCATTATATCTGTCAAGACCTGCTGCCTTGTCTTTTTTATTAACTCCTATATAAGCTATATTCTTAGAAGTGGTATCCACTAAGTCTGTCAAGTCTTTCATAACTTCATAATCATTAAAATATACACAAGCTTGCCCTGAAACTTGTTGTGCTAAAATTACCAACGGTATTTTGCACTCTTTCATAACTTTCTTATGTGCACTACTAATCACAGTACCTAAGAGTATTATTCCATCAACACTATACTTGGTTAAAGTTTTTAGGTAAAATAGCTCTTCCATTTCATCATTAGCAGTATCTGCCAATAATAATTTATAACCGGTCTTATAAAATTCTGTACTTATCCCCTCTACCATTCTAGAAATACTTTCAGAACTGATTTTAGGTATTATAACACCTATTAAACCTGTTTTTTTAGTTCTTAGTGTCCTAGCTTGAGAATTAGGGTTCAAAAACCTGTTTCTTCTATAACTTTGCTGATAAGATCCCTCTTTTTCACTACTTACATAACCACCATTTAAAAACCTCGATACTGTAGCCTTTGATACTCCTGCCATTGATGCTATATCATTAATTGTCATTATTGTTCTCCCAGTTTTTTAAGTCTATTTATAAATAATATTCAGTTTATTTTTGTAGCTAATAAAAATCACATAAAATACTAAAAGCTAGACTGCTGATACTGATGTTACTGCAAGTCTAGCTTTTATTTTTAATTCAAAGTTTAAACTTTATTTTTAAATTTTTTTGTATTTATACTATACTTCCAACTTTTCATTATCCAGTACAGTTGATTTATACTTTTCAATAATTGTTCTCTGCATAATATCTCTTGTTTGAGAAATTAATTGGGATGTGCTATATCTCTATATTCTCCATCTAAGCCATTCTACTTGGCATAGCAATACAATAAGCCTTTATCACCTTCTATAATCTTTTTATATCATGAATTACAAATTCATTATCTATAGTTACAGAAACAACAGCTTTCATCTTTCCTTCTTTATCAATGCACCTTACCCTAACATCAGTTATTTGCATACTTCTCCCCTTCTTATACCTCTTATAAGGCATACCTTTCATTTTTCTCTATAACAACCTTAATATTATTAGGCTCTCCTATATGAGTTGTATTTGCCCTAATTGTATCTCGGCTTTCAACTATACAATTTTCTATAACTGTATTATCACCTATATATACATCATTCAGTATAACAGAATTTTTAATGACACAATTATTTCCAATGTATACTTTTTAAATAAAGAGAATTTTCCACCTTACCATTAATTATACAAACCACTGAAATCAAAGAATTTTTAACTTCTGCACGGGATTGTACTTAGTCAAGGTAAATCATCTATTTTTGAATATATACTTGGGTATTCTGTAAAGAAATAATCCCTTACCTCTTTATTCAAGAAGTCCATATTGGTCTTATAGTAAGATTCTACAGAAGCAACATTATTCCAATATGTATCTATTTTTATAAGCATATATTCTTTTTATATTTTTTATAACGTATAAGTATATCTCTTACAAAATCATATCTATCCTCAGCTATACAACGTTCTATAAGTTCTATAAGTTGTCTTCGCCTTATAACATAAATTCCACAAAGAGATATTATTTGCTACTGATAACATAGGTTTTTTTCTTCAAAATCTGTTATTCTTCCATCGTCATCAATGAAACAAGTCCAAATCTGGTTAGATCATCACTATCATTTACTTTTTCTGCAAACAACAGTTATATCCGCTTTCTTATTTATATGATACTCCAAAACTTTATTATAATCAAAGCTTATATACTCCATCTCCCTGCCGCTATTATAACATAAGGCTCATGAGATTTCTTTAAAAATGTCAAATTTTGATATAAAGCATCCGCTGTTCCTCTATACCAATTTGAATTTGTCGCCGTTATTGTTGGAGTAAAAACAAAAAGTCCTCCCTGCTTTCTTCCGAAATCCCACCATTTTTGACGAACTCAAATGTTCATTTAAAGATCTGGAATTATACTGCGTAAACACTGCAACCTTTTGTATATGTGAATTGCTCATATTGCTAAGTGCAAAATCTATGCTCCTAAAGCTACCGGCTATAGGCATAGCTGAAATTGCTCTCTTATTTGAAAGCTCTTTCATTCTCTTAGAGTTACCACCTGCTAAAATAATACCTACTGCTCTCATTATCTGCCACCTGCCTTTATAATATATGAACCACTTTCTAAAATTCCATTTTCATAATCAGTGGAAAGAGTTTCTCCCATAACAGCTGTATTCTTTCCTATCTTAACTCCATCCGGAATAATCGTCTGTTCCCCTATAATCGCAAGTTCACAGTTATAAACTTTTTATCGTAAAATACTTTCTCTATATTCACCCAATACCAATTTCGCAATCTCTACCTACATTACTATACTCCGCAATTATAGCTTTGTCTACCTTTGTATTCTCTTTAATTAAGGTTCCTTTCATAATTATAGAATCTTTTATGACTGCTCCCTTTTTCTATAGTAACATCGGCACCTATTACAGAATTAATAACTGTACCATTATATACTTGTACCCTTCACCTATGATACTTCTTTCAACCACAGAATCTTCTGATAAATATTGTGGTGGTATAATATCTGATTTTGTGAATATTCTCCAATACTCTTCGTAAAGATTAAACTCCGAATAATATCTATTAATTCCATATTAGCTTCCCAATATGTCGAAAGAGTTCCTACATCTTTCCAATATCCATTATACTCATAAGCGAAAACTCTGGAATCTTCTTTTGAATGTATATAAGGAATGATATGTTTACCGAAATCACAACCCGGTTCATCTGATAAGGATATTAAAGCTTCTTTTAGAATGTTCCAATTAAAAATATATATGCCCATAGAAGCCAAGTTGCTCCTTGGAGCAGTCGGTTTTTCTTCAAATTCCGTAATTTGATTATGTTCATCTGTTATAACTATTCCAAATCGGGATGCTTCTTCCATAGGTACAGGCATAGAAGCTATAGTTACATCTGCCTTATTTGCCTTATGGTAATCAAGCATAACTTCATAATCCATCTTATATATATGATCCCCGGATAAAATGAGAACATAATCCGGATTATAACTCTCCATATATTCAAGATTTTGATATATAGCATTTGCTGTTCCTGTATACCAATCACTACCTTTAGAATTTTCATAAGGAGAAAGTATACTTATTCCTCCGACATTTCTATCCAAATCCCAAGGTATACCGATTCCTATATGTGCGTTTAATCTAAGTGGTTGATATTGCGTCAATACTCCGACTGTATCTATGCCGAATTAATACAATTACTAAGAGGAAAGTCTATAATTCTATATTTTCCTCCAAACGATACTGCCGGTTTTGCAACCTTTTGTGTTAGTACTCCAAGTCGACTTCCTTGCCCCCCTGCTAATAGCATCGCAATCATTTCTTTTTGATCATGTTATCACCTCGCAGTAAAAAGTAGTATAAACACTAAAAATATTTTTGTTAATTGTGCATTAATTATATCATATTTTTGTTAATTGTGAATAATTTCTTGTATAAATATGTTTTTCTTGTTAATTTTACAAGATATCTCTATGTTGTTTATACCTTTTTATCTTAATCTTTTAATCTGTATTCCTATATTCGATTTAAAAATAATTCATTTAAACACCGAAAAATGTATTTAATATAAAATTCAACAAAATCAAGTCTTAAAAAGCTCTATAACAAATGATAAATATAGGCATTACTCTTATTTTCTTAACACCATCTTAATACGTATTTAGTTATTATGCCTATAAAAACGAGAATGTGAGGACACTATGATGAAAAAAAGAAAATCATTAATCGTAGCTCTTAGTTCTTTAGCCCTAATTGCCACTTCTGTAGGGGCTTCAGGATTTAAGACTTACGCCGACGAAAAACATTGGTAATTTTGATACTTATACGGAGGCAGACAGCAAAGAAAATTCAACTGACACTATTACCGCTTATGCGACAAGTGCAAAAAGAAATTAACACTAAGATTAGAAAGAAGAGATGGAAATATCCAAGAAATTTCTTTAGGGGAACACTACGACCAAGGAAGTAACCCTAACTATTACTTCTCCAGTATCAATCCTATTTTCTCCCAATATAGAGCCGTTGTAACACATTTAAGCTCCGGTGATGATGGAGGATATATACTGCACGCAAAGGAACCCGGAAACTTGATAGTAAAGGCTGCAGCGGATCCATCGCCATCAAACAACCAAGTTATTCCTTATAAAGTTGAAACACCGACAGTCTCAAACCCACAAACCGTCACCTATACTTTACCGCAATTAGATGATAGTGATTTTTATTATCAGAAAACTAAAGCCGACGGCGGTACCGAGGATATAAACTATGATGAAAATAACAGAACTTTTACTTTAACAGGCGACGAAAGATTTACAGATACAATAGTTACAATATACTCCAAAGGAACAAAGGGCTTAGCTGAAACTATACAGCCTATCAAAAAAGAACTGACGAACAAAGAGGACAATATACCTACTTTAGAAAATCTTTTTATCGTGTCTTGATTTTTGGAAGTGACGAAAGCAAAAATAGATAAAAATTCAACAAAAATTTCAGATAATGATAAGGATAAGTTTAAAAGCTACGACCAAACCCGGCAAGCATAACATAAATATTCAGTTTACTTTTTATAGATAAATCTCATGCTGAATATACAGTTACAATTAACACTATAGCTAATCCTAAAAACAATGCAAAACCCGACAGTAGTGTAAAGCCTGAAAATAATGCAAAACCTGACAGTAGTGCAAAGCCTGAAAACAATGCAAAACCTGACAGTAATACTAAGCCAAATAACAGTAGTAATTCGGGAAATAGTGGGAACTCAGGTGTAGGTTCAAGTAGTAGAGGCGGTTCAAGTAGTAGAGGCGGTTCAGGTAGTAGAGGTAGTTCAAGAGGTAGCTCAGGTGGTGGCTCAAGCAGACAAGCTGCAAAAAACTCATCCTCTACCCCTTTACCAAGCTATGTTGTAAAAGGCGGTACTTGGTCAAATAACAATGGTCATTGGCAATACAAAACAGGAAATACCATACACAAAGATATGTGGTTGGCTATAGAAAATCCTTTTGCTAACGAAAAACTTGGACAAGCCAAATTCTCTTGGTTCAGATTTGATAAAGATGGAAATATGCTTACAAATTGGCAATGGATAAAAGATGAAAAAGACGGAAAGCTTAAATGCTACTATCTAAACCCTATTTCCAACGGTAGTATGGGAGCTATGCTCTCAAGTACTCGTACACCTGACGGGTTTATGGTAAATGCTGCAGGTGAATGGGTAGTAGACGGTATAGTACAGACTAAATAAGTTTCTATTCAAACTAGGCTTTATTCAAAATTATAGGTATAAATATCAACTTTGTAGTACAAAAATAATTTTATTAAATCATATATTAAAAATAGACATTTCAGGTATTCTTAACAATTTGAAAATGTCTATTTTCTTTTGTATTTTCTATAATCTGTAATTATCTACCAAACTCAAATATAAAACCATACCATAACTTTAATTTAATACTTATAAATTGATATTTTACAAGGACAGAAAGCAAGCCTTAAAGGTTGCATGGGTCTTCCTATCTTTATCTGAAATATCTCTTTGACATTTTTAATACTCTGAGACTCAAAAGTAGATTTGCAATCCTGAGGAAACTCAATTCCGACCCGACCATACCTGCTGTTAAGTATCTTAGGATTATAGCCGTTTCTACAGTCATCACTGTTATATCTCTCAGATTTACCATATCCAAGATGTTCATCCATTTCTGCTTCATCATCTCTTTAATAGTTCCACCTAACAGCTCTTTTAAGCACAGCCTTAATATCTTCAGCTGTTTAGATATCATACTCCCAAGCCAACTCCTGAATAATGTTTCTTTTTAGCTTCAGTCATTATAACCTTGTGTACCGTTTTTATCTTTTTGCTATAATAAAAAGGCCACCCTATGATTTATATTTTATCATAGAAGATCTATTACTTAATAGCTATTTACAAAAAGTTTTCATATGCTCATTTTATCTAATCAACAGCCACTACTTAGGAATTACTTTTTATATCAAGTATTAGTTGATGGATTATTATTTAATTTCATCAAAATATATCACTATTTTAGTTTTTAAAAATATATAAAATATTTTTGTATATTTTTATATTTTTATTAAAATAACACTTGCATATATATATATATAATTTTTTCTAGAAATTATTAAAATAAATATAGAAATGTTATCATAATCGTAGCTTTTTAATATGTGTATGGTTTCGAATTTTATTTTTAAGAAATATGCTAAATATCATTTTAGAATATTATAAATAAAAACCATTGCAAAGGAGTTTTGTATGAGAAAAATTAAAGTATGGTATTTTGTTAGGAACATTTGTAGCAAATGTACGGTATGACTACAATGTCTTCATGCGGTAATGAGCCTAATAACACAAGCGATACTGCTACTGTAAGTGATGCCGGCAGTATGGGGAATTCAGATACACCGGAAGTATCTACAATGGAGGAGCTACCTAGATTTGTTTCAAGCGAAAGCGAGTTAAGAGATGCCGCAGCTAAGCACTATCGAGTTAATCAGCAGACATTTTACTAACTGAAAGTTTAGATCTAGAAAACGCAAAACTTTTAGGTCATAACCACAAGTTATATACACATCCTAATTCAGGTATAAAGGATCTTATAACAGGCGGGGAATTAAAGGACTTAACGATTGAAACTATGCACGAAAAATGTGCTATAAATGGTGCAACTAAAGTTGAAAATGTAAAACTTATATCTAAAGTAGAAACAGACAATACCGGGATTCCCTTCTATGGATATGGAGGTTCAGAAGCACTTAATATCACATTAGAGGGATATAAAACAGGAATAGACTGCAATACTTCAACTTCTATAACCAATGCTACTATAACTAGGGGCGAATATAGCAAAAAGGATAGCAAGGGTATTGATTGTATCTCTGTATTTGCGTCCGGAACATTTAATAATGTTAATATCTCCGGATATGATGTGGCAGTATATGGATCAGGTAGGTATCATGTAGTAGGTGGAATATTTAACAATAATAATATTGCTCTAGAAAAAGCTGCTTCTGTAAATGGTTCAGAAGTTAAAAACAACAAAATAGGTATACGTGGTGCTAGGGGATTTACAAATGTAAATGTCAGTGATAACGAAAATAGGCATACTTATTAGACTCATATTCCGACACCCATAACTACAGGCAATATTACCACAACGAAATAGGTATAATGATAATAAATGGTAATTATCCTATTTATAGCGAAACATACGATAATTTAAATATCTCATCTAATAAAAGATATGAAATATACTCAGAAAAAGATACACCTATAGACAAGGATAATTTCTGTTCAATACACCTTGAATGGAAAGAATTTTTCAAAAGATGGAGTAGGTCAGTATAAAAAGCTTATTGTATGGTTGACAAAGGCAGGAGTTTACTATAACCGAAAAAGCAATAAATTTAGCAAATTAACAGCTGTAAAAGTAGACAATGTTGATTTAGACAAAGAAAAAAATACAGACTACAAAAGACAACGATACATATATACACAAAATAACTTTTACCTGCACATGAAAAATAAGAGAGTAGAATTAAAGTATGAGTTCGCTAAGCTTTCCAAGTTTTTAGTATATGATGCTAAAGAACTGGAAGATGCAATACTAAGTTCTAAAGGCGAAACTATATATCTAAAAATCTGATATAGAGTTGAATAGCACGTTATTTATAGAAAAAGGAAATAGTTTAATCCACATAGATGGAGAAGGACACAAAATATATACTAATAACAAAAATTGAAAAACGCTTATACAATTAGCTCTCGGTAGCAATGTAAAACTTTCTAATGTAAATATAATTGATACAAGAGATAGTATAGAAGTACCGGAAACTGCAGGTATATTCTCAGAAGGAAGCTTAGAGATTGAAAATACCAATATAAAAAACTTTACAAAAGCCATCCTTTCACCGGTAAATGTTGGAAGTTATAATAAAATATCAGGCGAAGTTTCAGATGGTACTAATATAAAATATATAAACAATAACAGTACTAATGATACTAATAACTCCGGTGGCGGTTCAGGCGGCGGCTCTCGTGGCGGTTCAGGCGGTGGCTCTCGTGGCGGTTCAGGCGGTGGCTCTCGTGGTGGTTCAGGCGGTGGCTCTCGTGGTGGTTCAGGCGGTGGCTCAGTTGTAGCAAAAACAAGCGAAAATCAGACACAACTTTCACTTACTAATATATCTTCCAACTTGCCAAGTATTAATGCAGGTAATTGGGAGAAGACAAACCAAAAATGGAGTTTAAAGAAATCTGACGGGCAATATGCCAAAAACCAATGGGCTAATATAGCATCAAAATGGTATTTCTTAAATACGGATGGGTATATGTTGACCGGTTTACATAATATAAACAATACTACATACAACTTTGCTAATGATGGTTCAATGAGCTTAGGTTGGGTTAATATAAATAACAAATGGTATTATTTTAATACTACTTCAGGTGCAATGATTAAAGGTTGGATACTGTATAATAATAACTGGTATTATCTAAATCAAAAATGGTACTATGGCAACAAGTTGGATAAAGACAAACGATAAGTGGTACTACCTATCCTCTAACGGTTCAATGCTTGCAAATACAACTACTCCAGACGGATACCATGTAAACGCAAACGGAGAATGGATAAAATAAAAGATATAAAAGTAAGCCCCAGATTTGGGGCTTATTTTATATTATTCTTATATAGTTTTGAATGTTTTTTTCATAAACTCTCTTCCTGTATCGATTTCATTTCCTTTTTATGCTATAATATATTCTATTTATTTAAAAACAAACAAATATTCTAAGGAGACTGTATATGAAATTAATAACAGTAAGAGAATTATTCAAAGAAACAGATAAATATCTAAATAAAGAGATAACTATAGGTGCTTGATCTCAGCAATAGAGATTCAAAAAAATTTTCGGTTTTTTTATCTCTTAGCGACGGTTCTTATTTTTGAGCAAATACAAGTTGTTTATCATGATACTTTAGATAATTTTTCACAAATAGCTAAATCTAATGTAGGAGCAGCCCTTATTATTACAGGTACTTTAGTTCCTACACCACAGGCTAAACAAGCTTTTGAAATTCAAGCTACTAAAATAGAAGTTGAGGGAGAGTCAAATCCCGACTTCCCATTGCAAAAGAAAAGACACAGTATGGAATATCTTAGAACCATTTCACATCTAAGACCTAGAACTAATACTTTCCAAGCAGTTTTTAGAGTTCGTTCTCTAATTGCTTTTGCCATACATAAGTTTTTTAACGAAAAAAATTTCGTTTATGTCCATACTCCTATCATAACAGGTAGCGACACAGAGGGTGCCGGAGAAATGTTTAGAGTTACAACTCTTGACATGGACAATCTAAAGCTTACAGCTGATGGCAAGGTAGATAATAGCAAAAGATTTCTTCGGTAAAAGAAACTAATTTAACAGTTAGTGGACAGTTAAACGGTGAAACCTATGCTATGGCTTTTAGAAATATTTATACTTTTGGACCTACTTTTAGAGCTGAAAATTCAAATACTACAAGACACGCTGCAGAATTTTGGATGATAGAGCCTGAAATGGCTTTTGCAGATCTGGTTGATGATATGGATATAGCAGAAGAAATGTTAAAATATATTATAAAATATGTATTAGAAAAATGCTCCTGAAGAAATGGCTTTTCTTTAATCAATCTGTAGATAAAGATTTATTGAATAGACTTGAAAATGTTTTAAATTCTGATTTTTGGTAGAGTTACATATACAGAAGCTATAGAAATACTCAGCAAAAACAACGATAACTTGATTATAAAGTTTCTTGGGGTTGTGATTTACAAACAGAACACGAAAGATATCTTACAGAACAAGTATTTAAAAACCTGTTTTTGTTACTGATTATCCAAAAAGAAATTAAAGCTTTCTATATGAAACTTAATGAGGACGGAAAGACTGTTGCCGCTATGGATTGTCTTGTTCGGGTATAGGCGAGATCATTGGCGGTAGCCAACGAGGATAATTGATGACAAACTCTTTCAAGAATCAAAGAACTTGATATGAAAGAAGATGATTATAATTTCTATCTGGATTTAAGAAAATATGGCTCAAATCGTCATGCAGGCTTTGGTCTAGGTTTCGAGAGATGTGTTATATTTAACAGGTATGGGCAACATAAGAGATGTTGTCCCATTCCCTAGAACTGTTGGTAATTGCGAGCTATAAAATACCGAAAGGACTTATATGAAATTTATTCACATTTCTGATGTACATTATGGCATGAACCCTGATGTTGGTAAAGCTTGGTCCAAAAGAGCGTAGTAATGCCATAAAAAAATACTTTCATAATATAATAAATGCTTGTAAAGAAAATAAAGTTGACTTTCTATTTATATCCGGAGATTTATTCCATAGACAGGCTCTAATAAAAGATTTAAAAGAGGTCAACTACTTATTTTCAAGTATAAGCGATGTAAAAGTTATTATTATAAACTGAAATCACGACTATATCAAAAAGGTTCTGCTCTGGACAGCTTTTTCTTTTGCAGATAATGTCTTTTTATAAAAAGTCCTGATTTAAGCAGCATCTATTTTAGCGACTTAAATACAGAAGTTTTCGGCTTTTCGTATTATGATAAAGAACTTCGTGCATATAACTTAGATGATATACGCTCTGCACCTGATGATAGGATAAGTATATTAATGGCTCACGGTGGAGATACAAATCATTTGCCTTTTGATAAAAATTCACTTATTAAAAAAGATTTTACCTATTATGCTCTTGGGCATATACACAAGCACGAAGTATTATTCTATAATAAAATGGCTTATCCCGGTTCTCCTGAGCCTTTAGATTCAAACGAATACGGAGAACATGGATACTTACTCGGAGAAATTGATAATATAAGCAAGTCTGTTACTCGTCTAGATTTTATTCCTTGTGCTAGTGCTTCTTATATTTCTTTAGTTTTAAATATAAATACCGATACCACAAATACGAGCTTCTTATGCGTATAACAAATGAAATCAATAAAGAGGTACTCATAATATATATAAACTAAAAATCAAAGGTCTTAGAGATCCTGATATCGAATTTGATTTAGATGTCCTATATACTCGCTTTTAAGCTCACTTAATATAATAGATGAGAGCGAACCGAACTATGATTTTAATAGGCTTATGAACGAACATTCTTCTGATATGTTAGGCTTTTTATAAATGAACTAAATAAAACGGATATGCGTACTATAGAGAAAAAGCATCTATTTTTATGGTGTTAATGCACTCTTAAAAACTTCAGATGAAAGGAGCTAAGAATGAAAAATTTTAGAAATATATATTCAAGGCTTCGGTAAAAATATCCAACAAAAATTCACCTTTTTCCGACGGTATGAATGTCCTATACGGAAAGAATGAAGCCGGTAAATCAACCATACATAACTTTATCCGCGCTATCTTTTACGGCTTAGAACGCGGTCGTGGTCGTGCCGGCAAAAATGATTTATGGTCCAGATTTGAACCTTGGGAAAAAGGTACTTATGGCGGATATATAAGAGTTTCCAAAAATGATATTATCTATCGTATTGAGAGAGATTTTACCAAAAATGCTTTAAAACCTTTCTCTATAGTAGACGAAGTTAAAGGTATAGAAATTGGCGAGCCAAATAGCATACTCGCCGAACTTTTAAATAATCTTTCTCAAACCGCCTACACAAATACCATTAGTATAGGTCTGTTAAGGTCTGTTACCGATGCAGGTATGGCAAATGAACTTAGGAATTATATTGCTAATATGAATAATACCGGTAACGAATCCTTAAATATCAGTAAAGCCAGTGCTTATTTAAAATTACAAAGAAAAAATTATGCGAGTGATTTTATAGAGGAAGCCAGCAAAGCCTATACTTCAAACTTAGCCAGACTTCAAGATTTAGGATTAAATGAAACTAATGCTTCTATTCCTGATGAGAAGAAAGAAGCTGAAAACAGTATCAAATGATATTACTCAATATCAAATTGAGCTTGGTCTACTTGAGCGTTATATTAAAAATAATGAAGAAATCTTAGATAGTATTGATTTTGATGACCTAGAGGAACTAAAAGCTACAGAAGAAAGTTTTAAAGAAAAAGTTCAGGCTTATAAAGAAGATGTAGCAAATAACAGCATCAAAAGAACGTATTTTTAGTACCATATTAACTATTATCTCTTTGCTTACTGCTGTTTTTGGCCGCATACTTGTTTTATTTCGGGACAAAATAATTTTATTACTAATATTTTTAAAATCAATTATGATTCCAGTATAAGTATTTTAGTTATTTTATGTACTCTTAGTACTGGTTGTTCTAGGCATCTTATCTAGAATGATTTCCAGTAAGTCTCTCCCAAAAGACTTATATTTAAAAATACTTTATCTGTTTTAATAGAAAGTCTTATGAGGAAGCAGAGAAATAAATCCGGAAAATATAGAAAAAGTTGCCACTCTCATTAGAGATTATAAACAAAGTAGTACAAATATAGAACAGGCAAAAAGCTAAAATCAAAGAACTCAGTGAGGGTTTAAATAATTTACAGGTAAAAAGAAAATCTATACATGACAATATAGAAGAAACACAGAAAAAGCTTTTGGGGAATCAGAAAAACTTTCAGAACAAAATTTCTAATATTAGTGATGAAAATATCGCCTTAAAGACAGTAATAGAAAAAACAATCTCATCGCTGATGAATTATCAGCAATAGATTTGGCTTTAGAAACCTTAAATAAGCTTTTCTATTAGCATAAAAGATTCTTTTCGGCTTATATCTTAACAAAGAAACATCTAAACTTATATCAAAAATAACTGATGGTATATACAGTTCTATAAGTATAGATAAAGATATGAATGTATTTTTAAATACTTCCAGAAAACTTATTCCTATAGAACAGGTTTCCAGCGGTACAGCCGATCAAGTGTATTTAGCACTTCGTCTTGCAAGTGCCGGACTTTTACAACAGGATATGGAAAAGCTTCCTTTAATCTTAGATGACAGTTTCGTAAACTATGACAAACAAAAGATTGAGTGCGGCTTTAGGTTTTCTTAGCGACAATTACGATGCTCAAATTTTCCTATTCACCTGTCACAGACGTGAGGCAAGAATACTGGCATCTTTAGACAAAAATATAATATGATTGAGTGTAGACACTATAGCACCCTTTTTATAAAAAGGGTGTTGTAATAAATGTTTCCTATCTTAGGAAACAAGAGGAAAAGAGTGAAAAATTATGAAAAATTCTGAGACAATTTTTATTATAATCTTTATCAGTTTTATAGGAGAACTACTCAAGCGTATACTTCCCCTACCTGTTCCTGCCAGTATTTATGGCTTGGTTATCGTTTTTATGTTTACTCCTTAGTGGTAAGCTAAAAGCTGAAAAATATAAGAGAAGTTTCTATACTTTCTATAGAAATTATGCCTATAATGTTTCTACCTGCCGCCGTTGGACCATCGGTTCATGGTCAACACTAAAAGCTATTTTTATACCTATTATAGTTACTACGCTTTTTATCAACTATACTAGTTATGGGAATATCTGCTAAAGTTACAGAGATAGTTATACTTTTTAAAGAAAAGAGGCAAAAATAATGCAAGACTTTATTACTAATTCTATATTTTTTGAGTTTTCTTTATCTCTTTTGCTTATGAGATAGGTATGTTTTTTAAAAAGAAAAAACAGGACTTGTATATGTAACCCCTTATTGGTTTCTATTATAATAGTCATAGTTTTTCTTCTAGCATTCAAAATACCTTATGCCGAATACAGTAAGGGTTCTCAATATATAAGTTATCTATTAACTCCGGCTACAGTTTGCCTAGCTCTACCTTTATATGAGCAAATAAGTTTACTAAAGGATAATTTTCTTGCTATTTGCTTAGGTATAGCCTCAGGAGTTCTTACCAGCCTTAGTGTAGTTCTTGCACTCAGTCTGATATTCAAATTTGGACATGCTGAATATGCTACAATGTTACCAAAATCTATAACTACTGCCATAGGTATAGATATATCAAAAGAGTTAGGTGGCTATCCCGAAATAACAGTTGCTGTTATAATTATTACCGGAGTTTTCGGAAATGTTTTTGCTGATTATATTTTAAAACTTTTCCTTGTTAAACACCCTATTGCAAAAGGGATAGGTATAGGAACCGCCGCTCATGCTATGGGAACTTCAAAAGCCATAGAACTTGGAGAAATAGAAGGTGCTATGAGTTCTCTTTCTATAGCTGTAGCCGGTCTATTTACTGTTATAGGTGCCGGCATTTTTGCTAACTTCATTTAGAAGTTCATAAATAATACACTTTTTTACTCTATAAAGAAAGGAGTCCGTTGTGGATAACTATTCTAAAAATTAATACTATTTTAGTTAGACTTTTCAATGATATTTTTGGATTATGAATCAAAAAGTATTTAAAAATACTGAATTTAAAGATATTACCACCAATGATATGCATATCATTGATGTTATCGGTCTAAATCAAAAAGAATATGTCCGTGTCGCTAAAGACTTATCCGTAACCATGGGCACCTTTAACTATTTCTATTAATAATTTAGTAAAAAGGGTTATGTAACTAGGGTCCGTAGCGAAAAAGATAGACGTATAGTATATGTAGAGCTTTCAAAAAGGAATAGATGCTTACAATAAACATAACGAATTTCACAAAGATATGGTTACCTCCATGCTTGATACACTAGATAGATAAAGAAACTGAAATTCTAATCAAAGGACTGCACAAAATAGATACTTGGATACATAATATTAAAAACCAATTTAAGGAGATTATAATGATAAAGAAAAACTTTTTAATTTTACTTTAGTATAACTTGCTTAGGACTTGCAGCTTGTTCACCTAGCACTATACGCAATATTAGTTGCCGAAACACCTAACCCTTCGGAAACTGCCGAAACAGGTGGCAGGGCAGATAAAGTACCTGATCCAAACGCACCTGTTCTTACTATAGTTTCTATTTATCCTGTAAACAAAGAAAAGACCGGTCTATATCAGGAAATGGAAGGCTTAGATGCAAAAGAACCACAGTTATTAATAGATAAGATGATAGAATATTCTATTTTAGAAGAAGGGACTACTGTTAATTCCTTTTACTCAAAAATGGAACTATGGCGACTCTTGACTTAAACAAGCTTGATACTACAAATAAATTTGTTCTCCCTAGCCTTGTAAATAGTTTTACAGAAAGAAATTTTTGAACTCGATAAGCTTTAGTATAACAATTAACGGACAATCTGACCCTCAAATTAAACAACTTGGAATATACTAAAAACTATAAGGATATACCATAAACATGACATTTAATTTACAACTAAGGCTCGCCACTACACTTTTTGTGTGCGAGCTTTGTATTAATTCTTGTAGCTTACAAAATAATACTAAAAAAATAATATAACTACTACTTCAAATGCCGAGACTACTAGAGAAAATACTAAAACAACAGAAGAATTTGATAATTTTTTGTAATGAATTATATATATTTCTTTCCTCAAAAAACTATTTAAGCTTTTACATTTTGCCACTCCGAACCCTGGCAATTTAGGTATCTCCGACTATAAAGTTGCTTTTTGAAGAGATTAGTAGCCACTCTCTATCGTCAAATATGGAAACGTTGAACTCTTTCTATACTAAACTATTGTCTCTTGATAGCAGTAGCCTCAAATGAAGATGATAAACTTTGTTTCAATTCTATCAAACTTTTTAGAAACAACTTTAAGTGCTAAAGATTTAATATTATATTATGAACCTTTAACTATAAATACGGTATACAAGCTACTACTCCTATTCTTTTATTGGAATATCCTTTTAGAAATATCGAAGATGTAGAAAAACTATTTAAGTTTAATATCTTCTTTAGATGAATATTATTCCTCTCTTATTGATTTTGAAAGGCAAAAAGAAAGAACGAGGACTTTTTATGTCTAAAAGATAGTGCCAATCTACTTATCAACTCTTTAGATAAATTTTACTATCTCCCAATGGTAATTTTATGCAAGAGAGCTTTTGTTTCTAAGTTGGATAAGTTAGAGCTTAGTGAAGAACAAAAAGAGTTTATTTCCAGGCACAATAAAATTTTAGAAGAAGATTTTTCCAATGCTTATGATATACTAAGAAAGGGTATAGAGGAATTAAAGCCTGAGGATGATACCGATTTAGGTCTTTCACATCTGGAAAAAGGCAAGGAATATATGGAATATCTTATCAATTCATCTATTTATTCTTCCTTTAATGATATAGACTCTATGTATAACAATATAGAACAAAAATCTAAAAAGGATAGTTTGGAGATAACAAAGCTTCTAAAAAGATAATATTTCAGGTAATGATATTTACAATTATACTTACAAAAACCACTAATCCTGACGAAACATTAAAACTACTAAAAAGACTCTATTTATGGTATGTATCCTGAGAATAGATAAGCTGGATTATACTATTAAAAATATGCCTGAAGGTCTGGCTTCTATAGCTTCCTGCCTTTTTACATTATGCCTAGTATAGAAGATATGAATACTATTTACATAGATATGAATAAACTTGATAGTACAAACGCCTTAACTAAGTTAGCACATCGAAGGAATACCGGGACATATGTATCAACAAAACTATTTCCTTGCAAAAACCAAAAAAGAATTTGGTCTTTAATAGGAAATCCTGCTTATATAGAGGTATTGCTGTTTATGCTGAAAGCTTAGCATACTCTTTTGATACTAATTTAAGTATAGATGAAGCTAAAATTCTGGAGAAAAACTCGTTTCCAGACTTGGTTTATATGCTTTTTAGATTTATCTATAAATTATTATGAAAAGATAAAGAATATGTAGCCACTTACTTAAAAGAGAATTATAATATTACAGATGAAAATGCTATCCATGGTATCTATTCTTCACTTATAGCAAACCCTTGTAATTATTTAAAAATATTATTTAGGTTACTTGAAATAAATAATATGAAAATGGAAGCAAAAAGAAAACTTGGAGCATCTTATTCTGATTTAAACTTTCATAAGTTTTATTAGATATAGGACCGACACCATTTTTCTTTAATACAACAAAAATTAAAAAGCAAATCTTTTGCTTGCTAAATAGAAAGGGAATTTATGTATAAAGATTGTAGGAACAAACCTTATTATATTACTACAGCTATAGCTTACGCTTCAGGTAAACCACATATAGGAAATACTTATGAAATAGTTTTAGCTGATGCTATAGCTCGCTTTAAAAGAGAAGAAGGATATGATGTATTCTTCCAAACAGGAACTGATGAGCATGGACAGAAAATAGAATTAAAAGCCGCTGATGCCGGCATTGGTCCAAAGGCTTTTGTTGACAATTCAGTTACTGAAATTAAACGCATTTGGGATTTAATGAACACCTCTTATGATAAGTTTATTAGAACAACTGACGAATATCACAAAGAACAAGTACAGAAAATCTTCAAAAAATTATATGATAAAGGCGATATTTACGAGGGTTTTTATGAGGGTTGGTATTGTACACCTTGTGAATCATTCTTTACCGATTCTCAATTAGTAGATGGTAAATGCCCTGATTGTGGCAGAGAGGTTACCAAGGCTAAAGAAGAAGCATATTTCTTTAATATGTCAAAGTATGCTGATAAACTTATAGAATATATAAATACTCACCCTGAGTTTATACAACCGGAATCCAGAAAAAATGAAATGATGAATAACTTCTTGTTACCCGGATTAAAAGACCTTTGCGTTTCCAGAACAAGTTTTACTTGGGGTATTCCTGTTAGTTTTAACCCAAAACATGTTACTTATGTTTGGCTGGATGCTCTTACAAATTATATTACAGGTTTGGGCTTTGATGCAGACGGAAATAGTACCGATTTATATAGTAAATACTGGCCTGCCGATTTGCATCTTATAGGTAAAGATATTATTCGTTTCCATACTATTTATTGGCCAATATTTTTAATGGCTCTTGATATCCCACTACCTAAGCAAGTCTTTGGACATCCTTGGTTACTACAAGGAGACGGAAAAATGAGCAAATCAAAAGGAAACGTTTTATACGCTGATACTTTAGTAGATTTCTTCGGCGTAGATGCAGTTAGATACTTCGTTTTACATGAAATGCCTTTTGATAATGATGGTATTATTACTTGGGATATAATGATAGAACGCTATAACTCAGATTTAGCAAATGTACTGGGGAATCTTGTCAGCCGTACTATCTCTATGTCTAATAAAGTATTTTTAACGGCTCAGTTGAAAATAAAAATATTACTTTAAACGAAGAAGATAAAGCTTTTGATAACGATTTAAAAATACCATAAAGAAAAGTGTTGAGAATGTTAGAAAGAAAAATGGAAGAATTAAGAGTTGCCGATGCAATTACTGAGATATTTAATATTTTTTCAAACGTTCAAATAAATATATAGATGAAACTTGCCCTTGGATACTTGCTAAAGAAGAAGATAAAAAAGAAAGATTACAAACTGTTTTATATAACCTGGTAGAGGCTATAGCTATCGGTGCTTCTCTTTTAGAGAGTTTTATGCCTAGCACAAGTGCTAAAATCTTATCTGAACTTAATGCCGATAAAGTAAGCCTTGATGATATCCTAAACTTCGGAAATATTATAAAAGAGACTAAGGTGGTAGAAAATCCTGAGATTTTATTTGCCAGACTTGATAAAGATGAAATACTTAAAAAAGTAGAAGAGCTATTTCCTAATGTAGCTGAAGATAATACAAAAACAGAGGAGAATGCCATGGATATAGAAGCTAAAGAACTTATCAGCTACGATGACTTTGCAAAATTACAAATACAAATCGGTGAAATAATTTCCTGCGAAGAAGTTAAAAAAATCAAAAGAAATTACTTTGTTCCAAAGTTAAGATTGGTTCAAGCACAAGACAAATTCTTAGCGGTATTAAACAATGGTATAAACCTGGAAGAAATGGTAGGAAAAAGTTACCGTTTTAGTTAATCTTGAACCTAGACAAATAGCAGGTCTTATGTCTGAAGGTATGATTTTATGTGCTGAAGATGATGAGGGAAATTTAAGTCTTATGACTAGTGAAAAGGATATTAAATCCGGCTCAGAAATAGCTTAATTCTATGACAACAAATAAACTTAAACTCATCGCCATTATAAGTATGTTTATAGACCATATAGGCACAGCTATCATAGAAATGGTTCCTTCCCTATACTCCAAATATAGTCTTATTTGTACTATTCTCAGAAGTATAGGCAGGATTTCCTTCCCTATTTTTGCATTTTTAATAGTAGAGGGGTTTATACATACAAAGGATTTCAAAAATACCTCTTACGTTTAGGTATTTTTGCTATCTTTATCTGAGATACCTTTTGATCTGGCTTTCTATGGTAAGTTTTTCTATTTGCAATACCAAAATGTAATATTTACTTTTTATTGCTGTTTTAATGCTTTATTTTATTGAAAAATATGCCAATACGGACTTAAGACTCTTATCATAATTATATCAGCCCGGTGCTATTTCCAGTATACTTTTTACTGATTACGCTTTTATTGGCACTTCACTTGTGCTGTTTTTATCTTTATAGAGATAGGGGTATTCAAAAATATATATATTCAAGTTTCATTATATTTTTAAATCCTTTTTACTGTCCTTTCTTTCCTTCCTTTATATTTTTATAATGGTAAAAAGGACAATATAATTTGAAATATTTAATTTATATATCCTCTACATCTATTATTACTATTTTTATTTAGAAAGTATTATTTAGGTTACTAAAATGATTATTGATACACATATACACTAGATGACGAAGCTTTTGATGTTGATAGAGAAGAATTAATATCTTCTTTTCAAAGATGCCGGTATAGAAAAAGTAGTCAATATAGGGTGCAAATATTAAAAACCAGCGAAAATTCTCTTGAACTGGCACATAGATATCCTAATATTTATGCTGCTATAGGTGTTCATCCTTGCGATGTCAATGAATTAAATGAAGATAATTTTTAGATATTTAAGAGAACTTACAACTAAGGATAAAAGTTGTAGCTATAGAGAAATAGGACTTGACTACTACTATGATAATGTAGATAAGGATACTCAAAAATATTGGTTCAAAAACAATTAGATTTAAGTATAGAACTTGGCTACCTGTCGTAATACATTCCAGAGAAGCCGCTAAGGATACTCTGGATATACTAAAAAGAATATAAAAATACTTCTCTTTTTGGTGTTATACATTGCTATTCTTATAGTTTAGAAATGGCTAAAGGAATTCGAGAAACTAAACTTTTTCTTTGGTATAGGTGGTGTTGTAACTTTTTAATAATGCAAAAATTAAAAGAAGTAGTTTCCTACTTGAGTTTAGGTAAAATAGTCTTAGAAACTGATGCGCCATATCTTTCACCTACACCCTAATAGAGGAAAGAGAAATTCTTCTCTAAATCTAACTTATGTTATAGATGAAATATCCAGATTAAAAATCTGGATAAAGACTATATTATTAAAAGACTAAAGAAAATGCCCACAAACTCTACCCAAAACTTATTTAAGCAATGAAAGGATATAAATGGGAACATATAGGTAAAACCACAAAAATACTATAGCTATAATTCAAAAACATAATTTCAATTTTTCAAAAAGATTTGGACAAAAACTTTCTAATTGATACTTATGTTCTTGATAAAATAATAGATAAAGCAAATATTACAAAAGATGACTGTGTTATAGAAATGAGGTCGTGACAGGCTCTATGACTAACTACTTCTAAAATAAAAGCAAAAAGAGTTATAGCAGTTGAGATAGACAAAAATTTAATACCTATTTTAGAAGAAACATTAGCTCCTTTTTGATAATATTACCATAATAAATGATGATATCTTAAAAGTTGATATTAAAAATTAATAGATAACTATAATGATGCGTAAAAAGCTATAAAAGTTGTTGCTAATCTCCATATTATATTACTACTATAGTTATGGGACTTTTTGAGGGCATATTCCTATAGAAAATATTACTATAATGATACAAGCAGAAGTTGCAAGGCAGTATGCAAGCGACTCGCGTACAAAGACTATGATTGCTCTATCTTTGGCTGTGCAGTGTTATGCTAAAACCTGAAATTGTCGCTAATGTTCCGCAAATTGCTTTATCCCTAGACCAAGCGTGGGTTCTTCTGTTATTAAATTAACAAGTTTTACTACTCCACCCTTTTGAGTAAAAGATGAAACTTTATTATTTAAACTTATAAGAGCGGCTTTTATGCAAAGAAGAAAGACTTTACATTCTATCTGTAATTCTCAGGAATTACATTTTTCAAAAGAAAGAATTTGCCTTGCTCTGGAACAAATGAAACTCTCTACTACTATTAGGGGATTGAAGCTTTTAAGCCTTGAAGATTTTGCAAATTTAACAATATACTACCACATAATATGCATACTTTCTCACATATTTTAATTAGACAAAAGCCTATGAGAAATGCTATCGATATATTAAAGTGTTACAAAAAGTTTTACAATAAAATATTAAAAGAAAGTTCATTACTTATGATTTTTAATGACAATAAATATAAGATTTTTATTTTACAGGAGCTATCGCACTTATAGTATCGTAGTGGCCGGTAGTTGTATTTATGCTTTTTAAGCATATAGCAGCTACTCTTGCTACCTCTTCTGTAGTTAGCGAGGTTTCACACCTATATCTCTAGCATTGATGATGCACTATTTCCTGCTGTGAAAATGTAGAAGTTCCAACAAAGAACCTGCACCTGAATATCTTTTAGAGGTGGCGAAGATCATGAAATAGTAGCCGATTTACAGGAAAGACTTATGCAACTCGGTTTTATGGAAGCTGATGAACCAACTACTTACTATGGTCCTGTTACACAAGCAGCCGTTAAAGTCTTTCAAAGACAAGCCGGACTTCCTACCGATGGTATAGTTGGACCTGACACCTTAGCTTCTATTATGGATGAAAATGCAAAAAGCTATTCAGCTAAACTTAATGATAGTGGAGATGATATTAAACATATACAACAAAGATTATATGACCTAGGTTATCTTGCTGAAATTTCACAAGTTAGTGGTACATTTGGAGAAAAAACAGAAGAAGCTGTTCGTAAATTCCAGGAAAGAAATAATTTGAGCGTTGACGGTACTGTCGGTATGCAAACACTTAATACTTTTTATAGTGATGATGTACATGCAAATATGCTGGCTTTCGGCGAAAAAAGCGATGTTGTCCTAGCTGCACAGAATCAATTAAAAGATCTTGGTTATATGACCTCTACTCCTGATGGTACTTATGGTACAGATACCTTGGAAGCTATAAAAAGATTTCAATCAAAAAATAATATTGTTGTAGATGGTTACTTAGGCCCTGATACCAGAACTGCTTTAAGATCAGGTACTGCACAACCAAATAGCCTTGATATAGGGTGATAGCGGTACCCAAGTAGCTAATATACAAAATCTACTTGTTAAATGGGGTTATCTACGAGTCTACACAAGCTGATGGATACTATGGAGATAGCACTAAAGCTGCTATTGAAGCATTTCAGACTAGAAATAAGCTTAGCTAATGATGGTAGAGCAGGAAGTAAAACTTTAGCTAAATTGACTTCAACGGATGTCTTAAGACCTTTACCAACTCGAAACCTAAAAACAAATAACAATACTAATAAAAATAATAATACCCATAAAAATACACCTACACCTAGTCCAAATGGAGGAATACACCACCTCCACCACGAGCATCGATAGCGGCGGTGTCAGCAATTTACTTGCTGTTGCTTCTTCTAAGCTTGGTACTCCTTATGTTTGGGGTGCTAAAGGCCCTAATGCCTTTGACTGTTCAGGCTTCGTTTATTGGTGTCTAAATAATGCCGGCGTTAGTCAGTCTTATATGACCAGCTCCGGATGGCGAGATGCCGGTAGATATACTCGTATAAGTAATTTCAATGACATACAGCCGGAGATATAGTTGTAGTTTCAGGACATGTCGGTATAGCTACCGGTGGTGGCGGAGTTATGACGCCTCCTCATCTAATGAGTAGAGTTGTCAGCCGTTCTTTTAAGTGGCTGGTGGGAGAATAATTTTAAAGTAGCTTGGAGAGTATTCTAAATCCAAGAATCAAAAAGCATCCCAAAACTTATTTCTAAATTAATATTTGGGATGCTTTTTATTATATATAAATATTTTATTCTTCTATAATTTTTAATTATTGTCTTTCCTTTAGACTTTCCCTCTTTAACTTTCTTTAATGCTTCATTTATTTCTTCCAGCCTAAATATTCTAGTTGCCAAAACTCTAGCGTCTTAGCAACTTTTAGTGTAACAAATGTATAAATGTTCCTGCGAGAATCAGACCCACAACTTCACAGCAGGAGGCTATTGTTATATCCATTTAACTAAAGAGAACCCTGCTTAAAAGCATTAAATTAATAAAAATCCGGCATCAATAAGAATACCAGATTTTTAAATATATCACTTTTTAACTCATCTTTTTCAAGCAAAAATCGTCCTCAAAATCCACTCTTGCTTGCAACCATGTTTTGGCCTTTTATCCTTCTACCTACCCTAAGCTCTCCAATTACATCTTTTTCATTTACAGCCAAATGGAAAATTATATTATTACAAGATACTTTCAGATCATAAACTTTTTCATCAGTCAAATAATTTACTTTTTCATCAATCTCTAATATCTCAGCTATAATACTATAAATATCACATTCTCACACCCTGTGGCATAAAGCAGGTATCAACTATAGAATATAAGTCTTCTGTTTCTATTCTTGTATTAAACCATCCTATATGTATCAACATCTTCCATAGACAAAGATTCTATAGCATCTTCATCACCTTTTTGCCTTTTTCTATTAAATAATCTCTCTTTTACTGGCTACATTTAACATTTCAATTTTGCACTCTGGACTTTTGTATGAGCAACAATACTCTTGCGCTATGTGTCCACGCACTAAAAATAAATATTCTTTACTCCAGTTCTTTCCTTACTAAGTTTTTTTTCTAAATACTCTGTAGCATTACTGAGCTTCTAAAAATAAGAGAAATTCCAACTCTATTATCATCTATTAAACCGAATATTCCTCAGTAGAAACATGTTTTTGTATATTGCAATGAGTTTTGGCTTTGATATCCTCAGTATCAAGACAAGGATAGGCTTGTTCTCTAACTAAGCGTCCTCTGGAATCTATACTTCCTACTATGATAATACTAAGATTTTTACTCTAATTCTATCTTCAGCTCCCAACGTTCATTATTATCAATTGTTATTATTTTAACATTATCTTTATTGTTCTTCTGTAACTTATCCAGTAACTTTACTATATCTTTATCAGTTTTATAGCCATAAAATCCTAAACTTTTTAAATATGAGTGCATATAACATCACCTTTCCTCTTACATTTTTGTAGAGTCTTTATACAAGTATACGCAAAAATTTTCTAAAATCAAGAATTTTTAGACTTTTTATCTACCTTAGTAAGAAAGCTATAGTATAATATTCTCATTATACTTTTGTAGGAGTATTTATGAATAGCAATAACTTTTTATATAACGATTATACAAGTGCAAAAAGTCCTTAGCCATATAGAAAAGGACTTTATTCTTGTGATGAATTCATTTTTAGCGTAGCTTTTATATCAGAGAGTGAGCTTACCTGCCTTTTAGAATGTCTTAATTACCTAGAGAAAAATAATATCAAAGGAAAAATTCTTTACTTCTAATTACTTGTACTTTTAATAAGCCTAAAGTTTTTAGATAGGTTATTAAAATTTAAAAATATAGAATTAAAAAATTTTTGATACTAATTCGACATCGGTTTCCACACAAAAGGATATATTTTTAAAAGATTACAATTACACTATAATATCAGGTAGTTCAAATTTAACCTCCAATGCACTAACTACAAACAAAGAATGGAATACTCTAATTTCTTGTACTATGTACGATAAAAATCATGAGTTTTTAATTTCCATTTTAGATAATTTCTATTCTTTATGGAATGAGGCTATACATTATAAAAGATTTTAGAAAAACTATAAAAAGACTATAATTTACATCTACCTGCAAATAATTCTCCACAGACTGTAGAAATAATCTCAGGTGTTAAAAATATCACTGCTAATTCTATGCAAAAGGATTTTTATCAATAAGTTCTTAGACTTACATAAAAAGAGAGAGCACTTTTTTAATATCTGCTACAGGTACAGGAAAAACCTATGCTGCCGCTCTTGCAATGCAAAAACTACAAACTAAGAGCTTACTTTTCATAGTTCATAGAGAGCAAATAGCAAAAAAGGCTATGGAAAGCTTTTCCAAAATTTTTAACGGAGAAAAATCTGTAGCCTTGCTTTCAGGAAACTCCCAAAACTTTATTAAAGCCGACTTCGTATTTGCTACAATTCAAAGCTTACACAAGGACGAATTTCTATATAAATTTAGTCCTATCGAATTTGATGAAATTATCATAGATGAGGTGCATAGAGCAGGTGCAAAATCATATTTAAAGGTTATTGATTATTTTAAACCGAAGTTTTTGCTTGGTATGAGTGCCAGTCCTGATAGGAGTGATGATTTTGATATTTATAAACTATTTAACCATAATATAGTCTATGAAATACGTTTGCAGGACGCTCTATCAGAAAATCTACTCTGTCCTTTCCACTACTTTGCTATAAGTGATCTACAAATAAATGGAGAGAGCTTAGACGAACTCAGCTCTTTTTCAAAATTAAGTTCTGATGAAAAGAGTGAGACATAATAGATAAAGCTACTTTTTTATGGATATAGCGGTTCTAGAGTGAAAGGTCTTGTATTTTGTAGCTCTAATGCAGAAGCTAAGGCTTTATCTGATAAGTTTAATCTTCTTGGCTTTAGAACCCTCTCTCTATCAGGAAATGACAGTATAGAAACCAGAGAAGAAGCCATTTTTGAGACTAAGCTCTGATGAGCCGACAAATACCAAGCCTCTTGATTATATCTTTTCTGTTGATATATTTAACGAAGGTATAGATATAATAGAAGTAAATCAAATACTTATGTTACGACCTACTTCCAGTTCAATAATTTTTATACAGCAACTGGGGAGAGGATTACGAAAAGCTAAAAACAAAAGAATTTTTGGTTGTTATAGACTTCATTGCCAACTATAAAAATAACTTTTTAATTCCTCTGGCTCTATCCGGAGATAAAGACTTGAGACAAGGATAAATTGAGATTTTTTATAAGCCAAGGAAATAAGAGTATACCCGGCAGCTCTACTATTAGCTTTGATGAAATATCTAAGAGCAAAATTTATTCTGCTATAGACAATGCCAGATTCGACAATCTTATGGAATTAAATAAAGCATATATAAATTTAAAACAAATACTAGGTAAAAATACCCACATATAAAGACTTTGATAATTTTTCCACTATAAGTATGTCAAAATTATTTAGTATAAGCGGAAGCTATCCACATTTTCTATCTCTAGAAAGAAAAACTATATACAAAAAGCTTTACTTCTACACAATTTGAAATGTTAAAATTTATCAGTCAAAAATCTTATTCTTAGTAAAAATTGAAGAATTACTAATTTTTAAAGCTTACTTATAAAAACTTTTAAAATAGCAAATCTTATATAGACTTAAGTATATTAAGGCAATATCTGTATACAAATTACTAATAGGATTTATTCTCCTCTTATGCTGGATATTTCTATAAGATACTTACTAATCGTTATGTTACCAGCTCTACAACGGCAAAAGAAATTTAAAAATTCTATTTTCATAGATAAGATTGATAACGATAAGATATATGCCGATGCTAATTTTTACAAACTCTTGAATAATAGCGACTTTTTCTGGAACTTGATTTACTACTTGATTATGGTATAGAACATTACGACAAGCTTTATAAAGAAAACTTATATAAAGATACACTTTTTGTTCTATACGAAAAATATACTTATCAAGATATTTTGCAAATTATTTTCTTGGAAAATAAATTATGTTCCTCTAGCTATAGGAGGCTATAAATATGATTCCGAAACAAAAACCTTACCTATTTTTTTATAAACTATGATATAGATGAAAATTCCTTTAATAAAGATTATACACATGGATTTTTATCCACCGATTTATTTACTTCTATGTCAAAAACCCAAAAGGACTCTTGATTCCAAGGAAATATCATACTTCTATAAAGAAGATACGAAAGATATATTTATTTGTACGCAAAAACAAAAAATGATAAAGACTCTGCAAAATGAATTTTTATTTTTGGGCGAAATGAAAACTATAAATGAACCTAGACAGGTACACAGGAAACTTAGTTCCGACACAGTTGTAGCCTTTGATTTTTAAGCTCCTTGACAAAGTAAAGGATGATCTGTATGAATATTTCACTGAAATCAAATTATAAAAAGAGCGTTAGGTATCTACTACCTAACGCTCCTATATCTTCTATAATTATACTACACCTTGAGAAATCATAGCACTAGCTACTTTTTCAAATCCTGCTATATTAGCACCTGCTACATAATTTCCCGGAACTCCATACTTTTTAGCCGCTTCATCAACTTTTCTAAAAAAATATCCTTCATTATTTCCTGTAGCTTTCCATCAACCTCTTCAAATGTCCAAGATAATCTCATTGCATTTTGACTTTGTTCAAGACCTGAAACTGCAACACCACCTGCATTTGATGCTTTTCCCGGCATAAATAGAACACCATATTTTTGTAAGTATTCGGTAGCTTCTAAAGTTGTAGGCATATTAGCACCCTCTGCAACAGCAAAGCAACCATTTTCTACTAGAGCTTTTGCTCCTTCAAGATCAAGCTCATTTTGTGTAGCACATGGCAAATAAATATCGCATTTGATATTCCAAATACCCTTACCTTGAGTATATGTGGCACCTGCAACTCTATCTGCATATTCGCTTATTCTTCCACGTTTTACTTCTTTTATATCTTTAACAATATCAAGCTTAATTCCATCTGCGTCATATACATATCCGTTTGAATCGCAAAGTGCAACAACCTTAGCTCCTAACTGTTGACATTTCTCTATAGCATAAATAGCAACATTTCCTGAACCTGTTACTACAACAGTCTTTCCTGATATTTCCTTACCGTTCGCTTTACAGATCTCATCTAAAATGTATACCAAACCGTAACCTGTAGCTTCCGTTCTTGCAAGTGAACCGCCAAAAGGTATCCCCTTTCCTGTAAGTACACCCTCAAATGAAGTTGATAATCTCTTATACTGACCAAATAGATAACCTACTTCTCTACCACCTACACCTATATCTCCGGCCGGAACATCTATGTCTTTTCCTATATATTTATAAAGTTCTGTCATAAAACTTTGACAAAATGCCATTATCTCTCTATCTGATTTTCCTTTAGGATCAAAAATTCGAACCACCTTTACCACCACCCATAGGTAAACCTGTAAGTGAATTTTTAAAAGTTTGTTCAAATCCTAAGAATTTCAATATGGATTGGTTTACTGTTGGATGAAATCTAAGTCCACCTTTATATGCACCTATAGAGTTATTGAATTGAACTCTATATCCTTTATTTACCTGTACAACGCCTTTATCATCTACCCATGGTACTTTAAATGATACTATTCTATCAGCTTCTACTAATCTTTCCAAGATACCATGTTTACTATAAAGTTCCTCATTTGCTTCTATTACAAGTTTCAAAGATTCCAATACTTCTTTTACTGCTTGATGAAATTCACTCTCTCCCCGGATTTTGTGCTACAACTCTTTCATAAATACTATCTACGTATGACATAATGTTCCTCCTATTTTTCATTAAGCTTTTTTATAAACAAAAAAGCAAAGAAAACCCTTTACTAAAGCTCCTTTGCTTCGATGCTAAAGGTATTATAAGCTTATGTTATATAAATGTCAAATATTTTTGATTTTTATATCTAGTTTATATTACCTACTTAATTTTAAATTCTCTCATTAATTTTTATTTTTGTAAAGTATAGATATACATTCAAACCTCAAGACTTTTCAATAGCTTTATTTTATTCTCAGCTTAAATTTAATACAAATATACTTTTAGGGTGTTTTTATAGAATCACCTTTATACCTTTTATATACCATTCAAAGGCATCAAGACTTATTTTTAAATTTAAATTAAATTCCCTTACCTTTGTATTTCTCTCTTATCTCATAAGGAATATCCAATACTATCTTATCTTCTTCCTTATCATAAGAGGCTACTACCCCTTTCACACGGTTTCTATATTAGAAAATACATTTAATTCTTCATCTCCAAATGTTTCACCCAAGGACCTTGATAATTCGGCTATTCCCTAAAAAGGACAAATAAAAGAGGTGGATTTTCTTTTCCTTCTATAGTATCTTCATAATTAATAGTCTGTGCATAAAAATTTATACTTCCTTCAAGTTTTCTTCATTATACATCTTAGCTACTCTGGTACTGATATATTCTCCTAAACCCGTATAATCATTAACTCTATTGCCGGAAAAATCCAAATGACTTATATTGGGTAGTTTATTTAATATACTCACATTTTCTATTCTATTCGCTGACACATCTAAGAAGTTTAGATTAGTCAAATTCTCTAATGAAGATATATCTGTTATTCCTTTGAAATAATTTTATGACTTTCATCACCCGCAACATGAACATTATAATGTAAAGTCTAAGCCTGTTAAATTAGTCAATCCACTAAGTGGCTCCTACATCCTCTATCCAGTTATTATATAATTTTAGAAATTCTAAATTAGTTAAATTTCTAAAGGGATTTATATCTACTATTCTATTTCTTTGTAGCTCCAAATATTTTAGCTTCATTAAATTCTCTAAAGGAGATATATCTGAAATTTCATTCTCATTTAATTTTAATTTCTCCAAGTTTTTGGCATATTCCAAGCCTTTTTATACTTTTTATACCTCTGCTAACAGCAAATTTAAAGTCCTTTGTCCCTCTAAAGGCTTCTAGGCTCTCCAAGTATAGAAACTTTAGCATCATCACTAAAATCTGCACTTCCATCTTCTTTTTAAAAACAAAGAAATTTCAGTTAATTTTTCCATATCCTCTATACTGATTTCTTCATCACCATTTCTATTTATATCTATATTTTTGTTAATTACCTTTCTTAATAAGCTATCCTCTATAGGTACAACATCTACTTGTTTATCCTTAGTCGTTTCATCTTTTTGAGGGTTCCGTTCGTTTCTCTGTTTTTCTTCTTCTATCTTTTTAGGTTTTTATATCCGCTTTCTTCAGCTTCCTTATTTATTTCTTTTACCTGATTTTCTTCCTTTATATCAGAGGGCTTTCTCTATATTTTTATAGAACTATTGTACTATGATAATATCCTCCACTACTGACCAATTCTTTTCTGTAAATCTACCTTTGTCAGCCTTCCTAGACTATCAACTCTCTTGCCGTCAGGTGTCCATGCAGAAACCAGCATAGCTCCCGAACTACCTAGATAATATTCACCTTGCCCACTTATTTTTGTAATATATATCCATTTTCATCAAAATAATACCACTTACCCTCTATAAATTTCCACGAATTCTTAGGATAAGACTTATCTATATTTTTCATGCCACCAACCCCTTACTATCTTTTATCCATCTTCCTAAAATATCTTGTTTATCAGACTTTTTAACTATATTTTCGAAGCTTTTAGCGCTTATTAGTACAGAACTAAATAAAAGCTCCTGTAAAAACATAAACTAAATACACTCAATTTTTCAACTTCATTAATAACCCCTCCTAAATATATGTTTTTATATATTTTTATTATACATCTAAACTATAAAGCAGTCATTATTTATTTTTATTTTCAATTATTAAATTTTATCTTTATTTTTAGTATAAACTTTTCCTTATACGATTTTTATCATATTTTTATTATCAACTACTAAATATCAAAATATAATCCTTTTCTTATTCCCTACTTTTTACTATGAAAAAGTATTTGCATTTGTATACACTTAGATATATAATAACAAGACAGTTGTATACTATTAATTTGTAGTTAATTTTAAACATATAGAACTTGATTTGATTAGGAGGAAATTAAATGTCAGGCGAATTATATCAATAGATGGTCTCAGCGTAAAAGTTGAAGATAAAAACATCTTACACGATATTAAACTTAAAAATTAATAAAGGCGAGACTCATGTAATTATGGGCCCCAAACGGTGCAGGTAAATCTACACTCGGACATAGTATTATGGGTAATCCAAAATTTGAAATCACTTCAGGTAATATTATTTATAAAGGAAGAAATATTACAGAAGAAAGCGTAGATAAAAAGAGCTAAGGACGGAATATTTCTATCTTTTCAAAATCCTTTAGAGGTTGCCGGTATATCCCTTTTAGCAACTTCGTTCGTACCGCCAAAGAACAAATCACAGGTGAACGCATAAAATTTATGGACTTTTAGAAAACAAGCCAATGCCATACTTGATGTTTTTACAAAATGGATAATGCTTATGAAACAGAGATCTAAATGTCAGTTTTTCCGGTGGTGAAAAGAAAAAGCCGAAATGTTCCAACTCCTTATGCTAAAACCTGATCTTGCGATACTTGATGAAACCGATTCGGGACTTGATGTAGATGCTGTTAGAGTAGTTTCTGAAAGGTGTTAGAGAATACAAGGAGAAGATGGGTGGAAGCTTACTCATCATTACACATAATACACGTATTCTACAAGCTCTTAAAGTAGATGTGGTTCATATTATAGTAAATGGAAGAATTGTTGCTACAGGTGATGCTTCTTTAATAGAAAAAGTCAATAATGAGGGCTTTGAAGAATATCTTGCTAAAGCCTAGGAGGGTCTAATGGAAAAAGAAGTAAGAGAAAAACTTACGTCGAAGATATAGACAGAAGTATCTACGACCAAAGAATAGAAGATAAAGATGCTTTCAAGGTTAGAGATGGTCTTACAAAAGAAATCGTCGAACAAATATCAAAAGAAAAAAATGATCCTGAATGGATGAGAGAATTTAGACTTAAATCTTTAGATATTTATAATGAATTATTGGTTCCAAACTGGGGTCCATCTATAGACGACTTAAATATAGACAATATTGTAACCTATGTACGAGCAAATACAGATATGAAGGGAACTTGGGAAGAAGTTCCTACCGATATAAAAGAAACTTTTGAAAGACTTGGTATTCCCGAGGCCGAAAAGACATCTTTAGCCGGTGTTGGTGCTCAATTTGATTCAGAACTTGTATATCACAGTGTTAAAGAAGAAGTTGCGCTATGGGAGTTATATACTCTGATCTTGAGAGTTCTATGCATGGCGAATACGGAGATATGATAAAAGAATATTTTATGAAACTGATTACTCCTAGAGACCACAAATTTGCAGCTCTTCATGGTGCAGTTTGGTCAGGTGGTTCTTTCGTATATGTTCCAAAGGGTGTAAATGTTGATATACCTTTACAATCATATTTTAGACTTAATGCACCGGGTGCAGGTCAATTCGAACATACTCTTATTATTGTAGATGAAGGTGCAAGCCTTCACTTTATTGAGGGTTGTTCAGCTCCAAAATATAATGTTGCCAACCTTCATGCAGGTGCTGTTGAAATTTTTGTCAAGAAAAATGCCAAGGTTAGATATTCCACAATCGAAAACTGGTCTAAAAATATGTATAACTTAAATACAAAAAGGGCTATCGTCGAAGAAGGTGGTTCTATAGAATGGGTATCCGGTTCCTTTGGTTCAAGAGTATCTTATCTATATCCTATGAGTATCTTAAACGGAAAAGGTGCAAAAGCCGAATTTACAGGAGTTACTTTTGCCGGTGAAGGACAGGATCTTGATACAGGTGCAAAAATTGTTCATAATGCCCCTGATACGTCTTCCTTTATAAATACTCGTTCCATTTCAAAAGGTGGCGGTATAAATACCTACAGAAGTTCGGTTGTAATATCTAAAAATGCAAAAAACTCAAAGAGTGCCGTATCCTGTCAATCACTTATGCTTGATGATATTTCACGCTCTGATACAATTCCTGCTATGGATATTCGTACAAAAGATGCCGATGTAGGACATGAGGCAAGCATAGGTAGAATAAGCGATGAATCTATTTTTTACCTTATGTCGAGAGGACTTTCTGAGGAAGAGGCAAAGCTCTTATTGTTAGCGGTTTTTGCTGATAATGTTTCAAAAGAATTGCCTCTGAATATGCTGTTGAGATGAACAATCTCATAAGAATGGAAATGATAGGAAGTATGGGATAGAGGACGTAATAATGGATATGATTATAAATAGATTGCCTTCTCTACTTGGAATAGGCTAAAAATGAACCAAGTGAGACTTAGTGCTGATATTAAGTCTAACGCAAAAATAGATTTAGATATGCCTAAAGAAATTTCATACTCCTTAGTTGAAAAATTCGTTTTAACAATATTTCCACAGGAGTTGGTAAAGATTTAAGTTCTCTTATAAATGAAGCTAAAATCTCTACTCATAAATTTACACTTGATGATAATAAAAATATAACTTCTCCTCTTCGTCTTAATTTTTCTCTTTGAAAACAAAGAAGAGGTTGCAAGTATTTTTAGAATTTGATATAAAAGAAAAATTCTAAAATGACAGTTATAATGGATTACTCTGCTGTTGAAAAATGCTGCAGGTTTTCGCAGCTATTCAAACCAAGATTAATTTGGAAAAATGCGGGCTTACATCTTATTCAAGTTCAAAGAATTAAAGATTCTTTTACTTTTGTAAATGATATAGGTAGTATAAATAAGGAAGCTTCTGAATTTAAGCTTACAAAACTCATTTTAGGTGGAGAATCTACCTTTTGATGGCCTTATGGTAGATTTAGTAGGTAATAAAAAGTTCCTTTACTAATGACCTTGCCTATGTTGTTAAGGGCAACGATAAGCTTGATATTAATTATATTATTAAACATAAAGGCAAAACAGAAAGTAATATAGATGTAAAAGGTATACTTAAAGATAGTGCATACAAAATATTTAGAGGTACTATAGATATAGAAAAGGGTGCTATAAATGCCAGCGGTAAGGAAAATGAGGCTGTTCTTTTAATAGATGATGATGTTATCAATAAGAGTATTCCTGTTATTCTTTGTGCCGAAGAAGATGTTGAAGGTGCTCATGGTGCAAGTATTGGTAGATTAGATGATGAAATACTTCTATACATGAAATCAAGAGGTATTCCTGAAGAAGAAATTTATAAAATCATGGCAAAAGCTAGAATAGAAGAGCTTTGTCATAAAATCGGTGATGAGAAAACTGTTTCTCTTATACATGATTTCTTGGGAGGTAATGAAAATGTCTATTAATAATCTTAAGCAAGAAGATATTGACATACGAAAAGATTTTCCTCTTATTTCAAATAGCAATACTATCTATCTTGATAATGTTGCTACTTCTCAAAAGCCTCTATCTGTAATAGAAGCTATTGAAGAATATTATAAAGAGAAAATGCAAAATCCTATGCGTGGTCTTTATGAACTCAGTGTAATTTCTACTGAGGCTTATGAAAATGCCAGACAAAAAGTTGCAACTTTCATTAATGCACCAAAAACAGAAAAATATCATTTTTACCAGAAATGCCAGCGAAAGCGTAAATCTGATAGCTTATTCTTATGGAATGGAATTTATATCCGAAAATGATGAGATTTTTAGTTTCTATAACAGAACATCATAGTAATTTATTACCTTGGCAAAATGTTGCCAGAAAAACCGGTGCTACTCTTAAATTTATAGATTGCGACAAAGAAGGCTTTATTAGTATAGATACTTTTAAGAATGCTCTATCAGCTAAAACAAAATTAGTCGCTATTACTCATGTATCAAACGTTTTTAGGTATAGAAAATCCTATTAAGGAATTTGCAAAACTTGCTCACGATGTTGGAGCTGTTATAGTTGTTGACGGTTCTCAAAGCGTTCCTCATAAACCTGTTGATGTTACTAATCTAGATGCAGACTTCTTAGTATTTTCAGGACATAAAATGTTAGCTCCTATGGGTATAGGTAAAGTCGTTTATGGAAAGACAGATTTACTAGAAAAAATGCCACCTTTTCTTTATGGTGGAGAAATGATAGAAACAGTTACAAGAGAGAGTGCAACTTATGCACCTGTTCCACATAAATTTGAAGCCGGTACAGTAAATGCCGAAGGAGCTATAGGTCTTGCCGCCGCTATAGATTATATAAATAAGATAGGTTTTACAAAGATTATAGAAAGAGAAAATCATCTTTGCAAAATAGCTTTTGAGAATCTAAAGAATAATAAGCATATTCATATAGTGGGTTCTCAAAATCCCGATGAACATCATGGAATAATAACTTTTAGTATAGATGATGTTCACCCTCACGATATAGCTGAGATTTTAAGCTCTGATAACATAGCCATCAGAGCAGGACACCATTGTGCTCAACCCCTACTTAAACACTTAGGTCATATGAGCACTGCCAGAGCAAGCTTTGCTTTTTATAATACAGAAGCTGAAGTCTTAGCTTTTTGTAAAGCAGTTAAATTACTTAGAGAAAAATGGGCTATACTGATTAGCTACTATAGTTTTTAATCTTGGAATAAAAACCTTATTTCTTGCTTAAGCTTATATAAGAATTTAGTTCTGATATTAAACTAATTACTTTAGGAGATTTTAATATGGCAAATAATACATTTTATAATGAAATTTTAACAGAACATAATATGCGACCTCTACAAGAGAAAGCTTCCTGCTCCTACATTTAGTCTTGAGGGTATTAATCCCAGTTGTGGAGATGATATTATCCTTAACTTAAAAATGGATGGAGATAAAATTTTAGAAGGTAGCTTTGAAGGTAGCGGTTGTGCTATTTCTCAAGCTTCTGTAGATATGATGTTAGATCTAATAACAGGTAAAACTAAAGAGGAAGCCTTACACTTTGCAGATATTTTCCTTCGTATGATTCAAGGTAATGCAAGGAAGAAGAAATAGAAGAACTTGATGAAGCTTCTATCTTAAGAGATATCTCACATATGCCCGCACGAGTTAAATGTGCTGTTCTTGGTTGGCGTACACTAAGGAAATTTTTGAAAAGAATACTAAATAAAATAAAAGCTTCGTTTTTCAGCTTAATTGAAAGGCGAAGCTTTTATCTTACCATTATTTCTTTTCTGTTATATTTATCTCGTATTTATCTCTTTGTATCATCATAAACATTAAGAAATCTTTTTATAGTAGAGATTGCATTCTTATTAGCTTCCTCCAGTATACCTCTATCTATTGCTGTCTTTTTCGGCATGTTGTCTTTCTACTTCTCTGAGTTTTTCCCAGTCTTTAGAATTTAGGGTTGTTAAATATAGTATCTCTTTTCTACTAAAGTCTTAGTATCTTCTATAGTATTTGACATTATCATAGCTCTGGTATACTAATATTTATTTTCTTATCTTTATCATCAACCTTTATATCATCTTCACTGATTTTACTAAGATCTATACCTGCAAGTATAACTCCATCATACTGAATTATAAGCTTTTTATTTGTGAAAGGAATAGACAAATTATTAAATTTATTATCTTCATCTAAAGTTTCTACTTGACTGTAATAATATTTAACAGTAGCAAGTTCTGATAATAATCTCTATTCTCTCTTTTTATCATATTTGAATTTAATATTATAAGATCTTCTTTTTATTATATGAAAATATTTTTCCTACTTTAAATCCACTCACAAAAAATAAACAAAACAACTATTACTATACTTAATATAATTAATATCTTTATTACTTTCTTATTCACCATCTACCTCTGATTTTTCTTCATATTATTCATATCATTTCAAGTTAAAACATTAAATAATTAGCTTTTATAATACAATATTATATATATTTTTCAAGTTTTTCACTTAAACCTACAAGCTTTAATTATCAACTAAATTTAATTTTAAAGTTGACAATCTACAATCTTTATACTATTATACTTCTGTAAACTTTATCTAAATATTTAGTTTACCTTATATAATTAACTTAGGGGTTCTATGAAATCTAATAAAAATTTTTCAACTAGAAATATGGTTTTGATAGCACTTATGACTGCCTTAATGTGCATACTATCACCCTGTTTCATTACCGTTACCTTTTACACCTGTACCTATAACTCTTGCAGTTCTAATAGTATACTTCTGCGCTATGTATTAGATCCTATTTCTTCTCTAATCTGTATACTTTTATACTTATTATTGGGACTGGTGGGACTTCCTGTTTTTTTGCCAGCTATCGTTCCGGACTAGGAGTTATACTAGGTCCTACAGGTGGATACCCTTGTTGGATATCTCTTTATTGCATATATTTGTTCTCTTGTTTTTAGTAAATTTCCTAAAAATATAATTTATCATGTATTAGCAATGACACTATCTGTAGCAATTTGTTTAATACTTGGCACTTTCTGGTTTGTATTCAGAAAAAGAAGGCGTAACTTTTTATACAAGGTCTATCTTTATGTGTAATACCATTTATCCCGGGAGCAATAATAAAAATTATAATAGCTGCAATAGCTGGACCTGAAATATTAAAACGTATTAAGAAAATACAATAACTTATTAAACACTTAAAAGACCATACAAAAGATTTAGTATCAGATTCTTTTTATGGTCTTTTTATATATTCTATATTATTCTATTTTTTTCTTTGTATATACCCTAGAGCTTGCTCTAAGGCTTCTTTCTCTTCACTTCCAAGCAATACATCAGTTTGCCCTCTATCAACTAGTTTTATATAATTAAAACAACCCTCTCTAGAATGAACAGAATTAAAAACAAAACCTGTATTCGTATAATCCAATATAGCTATAGCAAAACTCAAGTTTCCACCCATTCCATTAAAAAGCATTATATTTTACTACTCCCAGTTTTTGAAAATGAAGCTCTCTGATTGGAATTTATCTTTCGTATTGCTTCTTTATTATCCCTATCTTTAGCTTTTTATCGACTTTATTTCTTCCACTATCTTTACTATATTATCTTTCCAAGCTTTTCTGCTGTCTTACCTCTCATAAATATATCATAGGCTCTAAACAAGGATCTATATTTAAAGAAACCATATATAACTACTATACATAAAATTATATTTAATATAATTAATCCAATTACTATGTTATTTACCATATTTTCACCATTATCTTATACTATTAAATAATTCCAGTATCCTATCAAGCTCTGCACTTCGAATAGTACCTCATTTCCTATTCTTCCCTTTATCTCTATCTTTTCTATTTATATGTACTTGTGTACCCATTATTTGTCTTATCTTCAAGCTTCAAAGAAAAATAGATAAGTCCCTATCTTCCGACTTTTTCCAATTTTTCTTTTTCTTTCTTTTAAAACTTTTTATAAGTTTTTCTACTTCTCAACACTAAGTTCATTTTTACAATATCATCTGCTATTTTTTTCTTTGTAAATCTATATCTTCTATTGTAATTAAAACTCTAGCATGACCGGCACTAAAGCTTTTCTTCTATCATAAGATTTTTGAAACATAAGTATCTCAATTTTAATAATCTTAAACTATTACTAATTGTAGCTCTATTTTTGATAATTTTAACGCTAAGTTTTTCTTGTGTAAGCCCATATTCCTCTATTAAACTCTTGTAAGCCAATGCTTCTTCTATAGGATTTAAGTTTTCCTTTGAATATTCTCTATTATAGATATTTCTTTTGATTTCTGTTCATCATAATCTCTTTATTACAACAGGCACTTCTTTCAATCCTATATTTTTAGCCGCTCTCCATCTACGTTCTCCTGCTATTATCTCATACTTAGCTCCTATTTTCTTTACAATTAAAAGGTTGTAAAATTCCATAATTTTTATAGATTCTGATAATTCTTCCAATTCTTCCTTTTAAAAAGCTTTTCTAGGTTGATTAATATTAGGTTCTATTAGAGTTATATTAATATGTTTCTCTCCACTAGTTTCTATATTTCTATCTTTTGAAACTCTCTCTTTATCTACTCGTTTATCTTTATCTTTTATTTCATTGACTAGATCAACTTCAGAAATAACATCTATCTCTCTCTTGTTCAAAGCTAGTTATATCTATCTTGTTTTAGGACTTATATTATTACCCATCAAAGCTCCTCGCCTTTTCCAAGTCCACCTCTTTTTACTTTTACTCATCTTTTCCTCACTTCCACTCATAACCTCTGCAGCCAACATTCTGTGTTTCTCTGCTCCCATACTTTTTACTATCATACTCCGTTATAGGCATACCATAACTTGGAGCTTCTGCTAATCTAACATTTCTAGGTATTATAGTTTCAAATATATTCTCTGTAACATATTGTTTTACATCATCTACTACTTGTTGACTTAAATTATTTCTTATATCAGTACATAGTAAATACTATACCTTCAACTTCTACCTTAGGATTTAAGTTTTGTTTTATTAAATCTATAGTTCTTAACATTTGACTAAGTCCTTCCAAAAGCATAATACTCACACTGTATAGGTATCAAAACTGAATCGGCAGAAGTTGAAAAACATTTATTGTTAATAAACTAAGTGATGGTGGACAATCTATTATTATATAATCATACTTTTCTCTTTTTAGTATATAAAATATTTTTAATACAGCTTCTCTATTCTCAAACTCCAGCAATTCTATTTCTGCACCTGATAGATTAACATTGCTAGAATCACACTAAGATTATCATATTCTGTATCAACTATCACTTCATCTATATTACGTTCACCTATTATCACTTCACATATGATATGTATTGTTATTATTCTTATCTATTCCAAAGCTGCTGGATAGATTTCCTTGAGGATCAAAAATCCACTGCCAAAACTCTCTTCCTGCTTCCGCTAAAGAAGCAGCCAAATTAACAGCCGTAGTTGTTTTCCTACTCCGCCTTTCTGATTAGAAACTGCTATTATTCTTCCCATATTAATTCCCTTTTTCTATATTTTATCAATATTATAACACAAAAATGTTTCACGTGAAACATTTTTATCTTACTTATATCTATTACACTTAATAATATATTATATAAATACTTTTAAATATATAGTCGTTTAATCAATATTTATCTAAACACTTAAATCACTTCTTTATATCTATAAGACTATAAATTTATAACAATCTATAATATCCAATGTTTCACGAAACATTAGATATTATTTTTCTCTTTTATTGCACTTATATTCTCCTTTGTGCTACACTACTATTATATAATAATTTTATTGTATAATATATGACCTTTTATACATAATACATTTATAAAATAAATTTAGTTTTAATGCTATATAGCGAGGTATTGCAACATGAAATTTCAATATAAACTGATAACGGCTCTATCTTTGACAAGTGCTACTTTTTCTTCTCTATACGCTATAAATAAGTTTATACAGTATTTAGCCTTAAAAACAAAAACAAGATACGGATATTTAAACTATGATTGGCGTCTAGGTAATATAAAATATATAAAAAGTAGGTAGTGGTACTCCTCTACTACTTGTTCACAATGTAGATAGCTTTTCTTCCTCTATAGAATGGGAAAAAGTAATAGCAAACCTATCGCAGAAACATACGGTATATGCTATAGACTTATTAGCTTGTGGTATATCTGATAAACCTAATATAACATATACTAATTATTTATATGTTCAATTAATTATTGATTTTATCAAAAATATCATAGGAAAAGAACCGATGTTATTGCCAGCTCGGGATCTTGCTCTATCATAAGTATGACTTCTAATATAGATAAATCTTTATTTAATAAAATAGTATGTATAACCCCTGGAAAATTTAGATAAGGGTTTAATTGTACCTAGTAAACTTGCAAAATTATATATGTTAGTTTTAAATTTTTCTATTTTAGGAAACTTAATATATAATATAGCATCCAGCAAAAAGAAAAATACTTAAAAGATATAATAGAAAGTTTTCAACCACTACCTTTCCTTTTATTAATGAGTACTATATTAATTCTAAACATGGTTTTTCTCCTAAATCGACTTTACTCTAGTATAATATGTAATTATATATGAATATAAACTCTAAAAAGCATTATATATAGATAATACTTTTGCTATTATTACAGGAGAATACAATACTAAAAGCTTTTAAAGTATATGAAGCTTTATAAAGAAATTAATCCTTCTATAGAAATATTCACTATAAAAACAGTAAAGAGCTTCCACATATAGAAAATCCAAAAGATCCGATGAATTGTCTTTAATATTATAGTTATGAAAAGCTAAAATGTTTCACGTGAAACATTTTTAGCTTTCTAATATTTTATTTTCAAAAATATTTACCACTATATATACTCTATATTATATGCTATAATAAAAACTATAAGAATCTTGGAAAGGGTTTTTTAAACACTACTATAATAAGGAGATATGGTATTTATTAAAACACATTAATACGGTGCATTTATGATAAAAAGTTTATATTATTGGATACTTGTCCGGATTGTACTATTTTATATGATACAATAAAGAATAATCCCAAATACGATGTAATAGATATTGGTACCCATATGTTAGAAATTTGAAAGAATTTATTCATTTAAGAGATAATAAAATTATTTTTAATGAAAGCAAAAAGAAATGGGGTATCTTGGTATACCTTGTTTTATATTAGAAGATGGGAGTATCACCTTAAACCCTAAAGAAGCCGGATGCTAATTCATCTTTTTATCCAAAACAAAGCATCAAAAACCTAGTTAGTATTTCTAAGTTTTTGATGCTTTAACCTTTAATCTATATTTACAAAAATCAAATTCTTTATCAATTTCAAATTTCATTCTCTTTTAGTGCCGGGATGAGTAAACTCCAAATAATAAGACTTCAAACACATATTTTTGATACTTTAATATATTACATACATTCATATTATAATTTACATTATTTGCATACTTTCTATCTCCCAATATACTTTTTCTCTAGCAGAAAATTGTATTCTTATTTGATGAAATCTACCTGTTTCTAATTCTATATCTACCAAACTAAATATATCTAATAATCTCTCCTCTCTTATATCCCTATTTGACTTTTCAATACTATTATTTTTCAGATGCTAACTCACTAAGTTTATTCCCATATAATTTATATTCTTTTTAAAACTTTATAATTTAGACTAGCTCTTTTTGCTAACTTATCTTTTTCATTAGATACTTTTAGCTATCTTATTTTTCCATCTTTTATAATATAATCTATAAGTTTTTCCACATTTTTTACCATTTGTCCACACAGTATATGTTGAATACTTTTTCACTATACTATGCTCTACAAAACTGCCTATTTAAGCCACTTGTAGCACTTTCACTCTTTCCAAAAACCATAATTCCCTGTAACCGGTTTATCAAGTCTGTGGATAAGTCCTATATAAGTATCCTCTTTTTGGATAGACGATAATTTTTCAAATAACTAACATATCAGGCTCAAAACCTCTACCGGCTTGCGATTCTATTCCTACCGGTTTTTCAACTATTATTATATCTCTATCCTCATATATTATATTTATATCCATCATTATTCTCTCTCTCTTTTATGAGCTTTAACTTATCTTTTCTATTCATTTTGATTGCCGCTTCTCTTTTTCATAGCTTCACTCTTAGTAGAAAACTCTTCAAAATAAACCAACTTAACAGGTAATCTGGCTTTTGTATACTTAGCACCTTTTCCTTCATTATGAGTTTTACTCTTTTTCTATATCATCTGTCCAGCCACAATATAAACTTTTTATCACTACATTCCAATATATATGTATATGCTTTCTTATCCATACCACTTTATAAAAATCTAATATCCTCTCTATAACCCTATCTGAACTATAATATATATTATAACACACTCTTTATCTTAGTATACATTTAATCTATAAATAAAAACAATAAAAAAAGCGAACCTTAGTATCATAATTTATACTTATATAATAAGAGTTCGCTTATAATTATTATTTTCTATCAAGTTTTTCTTCCAAGGCTTTTTATTTGAGATTTTAAGTCATCAATTTGCTCTTGCATACTCACAAAATCTGCCTTTTTGAATATTTTCTTCCTTCGATACAGATATCCCATCTATTTTTTACAGGTCTTGCAGGTATACCTGCTGCTGTAACATTAGTGCCTCATAGGTTTTAATAATACTGCATTAGCGGCTATTTTACTGTTATCTCCCACTTCAAAAGAGCCTAATATTTTAGCTCCTGCACCTACAGTAACATTCTTTCCTAAAGTAGGATGTCTTTTTCCTTGCATGGTTCCTACGCCGCCCAAAGTAACACCTTGATATATTGTACAATCATCTCCTACTATAGCCGTTTCTCCTATCACTACACCTGTGCCATGGTCTATATGTATAGCTTTACCAGCTTAGCTCCCGGATGTCTCTATTAGAGTATCTGATACTTGAGAAATCAATCTAGCTATAAATAATTTTCTATTATAAAACCAATGTGCAAATCTATGCGCTATTATAGCATGTAAACCTTGGTATAATAATAATATCTCTATAAAATTTCTAGCTGCGGATCCCTCTTTTTATAGCTTTTTATGTCATATATTATATCTTTTATTATCATTTTATTAATCCCATCTAAATGAATTCCAATAATAAATTTATCTAAATTATATCATTATACTCTTCAATATATATACATCTTGTTTCTAATATGTACTTTTATTTATATAATACCTAAAGCTTCTATAGCATATTCTATACCATCTTCTAATACTTTTTGGTTTTGAATGTAGAGAATTCAAGTAAACCCGCATCATGTTCACCCATAATTATTCTATTTTTAACCCCACAGGTAAACATAGATACATCATTCATACTATCACCAAAAACATAAGCATCTTCCAAAGGTATATTATAATAATCTAATACTTTTAATATAGCTTCACCTTTAGAATTTCCCTTTGGAACAAAATTCAAAAAGGAACTACTTCTATCTATAACTTCAAACTTATCAGCTTCTTTTATAAAAAGACTCAAAAAGCAACTTTTTGTTTTTCTTTATCACACAAAATACAGAACTTTATCAAAAGTATAACTTTATCATTAAACGCATCTACTCTGACTTCGCACCATGAAGAAACAAGTTCATAAAAACTTTCTAATTTCTCAGTGTAAAACGGTCTTTTTCTGCATATAAGCTCTCTCTGACTTCTAATACAGCACCTATTTTATACTTATTCAAGCTATCTTTTTATATGATTAGCTCATCTCAAAGGAATAATATTCTCATATATAGTTTTATCTCCTATTATAATATAGTTCCACAACCACATATAAGTCCATCAACTTCTATATTTATATCTCCCAAATATACACAAAACTCTGCGGTATTTATAAAACTTTATTTCCTTGTTTTCTAAACTCTTTAATAACATCTATGGTACTTCTAGGTATTTCCTTAGTCTTATCATCAAGCAAAGTGCCATCTACATCAAAAATAATGCTTTTATTCCCATATTTTACCTATTTTGCTTGTGTTTTTCTTCCTGTGTTTCTCCCTGCATTTGAACCTGTATCTAATTGATTATAATTTCTTTCTGTCTTATTTGCCTTATCTACAACAAATTTAATTACTGCATATCTCTTTAGCAGCCCCATCAACTACTTCCTCACCATAACGAGATTCTAAATCTTTAACTTCTAAACCTTCTTGTTTAGCAAGATACTCATAATGCTCTTTTTTAGCTTTTATCTTAGCCTCTTTTGCAATGGCATCTATAAGAATTTTTCTATTTACCGCTTCTTTTGCATAAGTATCTAATTGCTCATCTAACTGTTCTTCTGTCATACCATGACATCTAAGTAAAGCATCAAAAAGCCATACCATTTTTCTTTCTGCTGCCTTCTTTAATTGATGATTATTCTTCTCATACTCTATAGCTTCATTATTTGGCTCAAACTCTGAAGAAGCCATTATAGTTTTCATAGCATCATTTTGAGCTTGGAACTCAACTTGCATAGTTTTTGATTCTTCTATCTCTTTTCTTGTAGCCTCTTTGAAGTCTGCAACTGTCTTTTGCTTTCCATTTGTATACTTTTCTACCCACGCATCATCTAATGTTGCGGTGTTTCTACTTTTATTGAGTTTACTTTTACAGTAAATACAACTTCTTTTCCTGCTAATTCTGTACTTTGATAGTCTTTTGGAAAGGTAAGTTTTATATCCTTTGTCTCACCTATTTTCATTCCAACCACTCCATCTTCAAAACCGGGGATAAAGCTGCCACTTCCTATATGCAAATCATAAATCCCTTAGCTGTACTGCCATCAAAAAGCAACTCCATCTTTTGCCTTCATAATCTATATTTGCAATATCACCATTTTTCTACATGCTCTGCTGAGTAATATCCTGTGAATTTGGATTTGAAAGTCATATTGAATTCATCTTTAGCATCTACTTCTTCATCTGTAACTTCTACTTTATCAATAGTAAATCTATACCTTTATATTTACCTAATTTTTGCTTTTCCATAAGACTTAGGCTTTTTAACTCTACAACATCTGAGGCGGTAGTCATTTGCTGTCTTTTGCACCTCCCTATTTGAACAAGCTTGTAATACTGCTGAGGTTAAACTTGCTATAGCTATTAATAATAATGATTTTCTCATACTTATATCCTTCTTTTACTTTTCTCATAAAATGCTTTAAAAGCAAGATATGTATTATATACATCAAGTTTACTTGATATTTCAAACGGTGAATGCATAGATATAATAGGAACTCCAAGGTCTACAACATCTATATTTAAAGCAGCTACAAATTGAGCTATGGTTCCACCACCACCAACATCAACGGTAGCACTCAATTCTCTACTTGCCAATAAACTCCTGCTCTATCCATAATATCCGGTGATTTTTGCCATAATTCAGCACTGGCATCAGATGAACCGCCTTTTACCTCTAGAACCCGTATATTTAGTTAAAACACAACCATGATTTAAATAACAAGAATTATTTTTCTCATATACATCAGGAAAACCGGGATCAAAAGCTGCATTTACATCAGATGACAGACAAGCCGATTTTTTACACACATCTTTTTACATCTGCTCCAAAATTCTCTGCTATATATATTTATATAATCATATGCTACAATGTAGTTTAATCCTGTATTACCTACACTCAATTTCTTCCTTATCTGTAAGTATAGTCATAGTTGTATATTTTAGGATTTTTACATTCTACTTCCGCAATCAAAGCTTGCTATACACAAACTCTATCATCTTGACAATATCCACCTATTAATGAACGATCAAAACCTACATCTCTTGACTTAGCTACGGTACTATTTTCAGTTCTGCTCTGGCAAAATCTCTTTCATTTATACCATATTTTTCATTCAATATAGATAATATATATAATTTGAAAGGCTCTTTTAACTATCTTCATCATCAAAAAGGAAGAGTACCTAAGATAATATTTAATTCTCTCCTTTTAAACCTTCTGAGAGCTTTCTATTTTGAACAGCTGATAAATGCGGTAGTAAATCACTTATATAAAAATACCGCTCTTTCTTCATTTTCACCTATATTTATTTCTACTAGTTTTTCCATCTTTTTGACTATAACTCCATGCAAAGTTAGTGTGGAATAGTACCCCATTGATACTTTCTGATTCCCACCATAATAATGAGTTTTGAAATAAGCTATCCTCATCTCTTTTTCATAATGGATTTGGTTTTAAATCGAGTCTTAAGGAATCTATATGAGCACCATTTATTCTTATACCTTTCTGATATATCTTCTGTTCTATAGTGCCGTTATTATAGCTTTTCCCCTATTTACAGAATCATATTTTATCTCCGCCTTATATATATTCTTATCAAATTCTTCATATCCATTATCAAGAAGATTGACAGCAAAATGAAACACACTCTCTTTCAGTCTTTCCTTTATCCAAAAAGAGTTTATACCCTTTTGCAAACTTCATTAGCTTTATCTACTTGTTGCCTGTCTTTTATTGCTATATGAGGATAAGTCCACGTTAAATCTTTTTAACTAATTTTTTCAGTTTCTTTTTCATTTTATACCTCTTTTAATCAAATTGTAGCCTTTAATAAATCTCCCTAATGAAGTAGTTGCTCTACCGCTTCTCTTATATTCAAGCACTTCTTCATCTTTTCAAATTCTCCTACTTCTGCTTTCAAGTATCTTCTTTGAAAGAGAAATCTTTCCGTTCTCTATACCCTATAACTTGAACTCTAACAATATCTCCTCTCTCTAAGAGCTCTCGGATGCTTAATTCTTTTATTAGATATTTGAGAAATGTGTAGTAAACCGTTTAATCCATTTCCTAAATCTAAAAAGCACCACATCTCAAACTTTCTACCTTATCTATTACATCACCAACAGAAATTTTAGATAAAGATTTCTTTGCTACTTCCTCTTTTGCTTTTCTTCTATTTCTCTGGCTGCTATCTCAAGTCTTTTTATTTTCTTCATCTACATTTATAACAATAACATCAAGGCTCTTTCCTTGTGGTAAGCATCCAAATCTTCCCACATAGCACCTTTGTAGATAACTGGCTTGCAGGTATAAAAGCTCTAATTTCATTTAAATGAGTAGCTGCACCACCTTTAACTATCTCATGTTGTTTGCTCTATGTGCTTCTTTATTTGATTCTATCCTCTTCAAACTTCTCATTTTGAGCTTAATCAGGATCATTTATATTGCTTTTAAATTCTTGGTGAGTTCACTCTATCTCTTTTCTCAAAGTGCTCTTTCATATTTCCATTATTATATCTCCTTTCTAATCTTAAACATACACGTATTTAACTGTATCATAATAAGAGATTTCCAAAATTTCACATTGTACCTCTATTTTACAATGAAAGTATGGTACAATTTCCCTTTCATATTCTACACAATTATTATAAAAAGAGAAAACACCGGTTCTTAAGCTGTTAAACTTCTTTAAACTTCTCTTCATAGGGTACTTTTGCCCAATAAATTAAAGTCAAATCCGTTATACAAAATCCTATCCTTGATAAAACAAAAGATTTATATTTAGATGAAATAATATATTCTTAAAATACAAAAGTAAAAGATAAAAAGATACTCATACAGATATGCCAAGATAGATATCTAATTTATAAACAAAGACACCAAGAAAACTCGGTGTCTCTTTAAAATTTCATCTGAGTAATTTACTGTCATTCTCTCAAAGTAAGCTTGTGGATGTGCATGCGGACAAACAAGAGGAGCATCCTAACTCATGTACATAGCCACAGTTTCTACATTTCCAACCGCGGAGCATCACTTAAAAGCACTCTTTCACTCTTTAAATGCTCAAGTACTCACCAAAATCTTCTTTCATGAGCAGCCTAACTTTTCCTACCATTTCAAATTTACGAGCGAGTTCAGGAAATAGCATTTCTTCTTAGCAACACGCGCCATATCAGCATACATATCTGTCCACTCACATTTTCACCTTTCCTGCAGCGTGAACTAAATTCTCCTCCGGTGTGTTCCTATTCCGTTTCAATTTCTCAACCACATTTTGGCGTGCTCTTCTTGGTCTTGGTCTGTTTCAAGATATGGAGCCGCCATTTGACTCATATCCCGCTAGCTACTGGAGCGTACATGTCAGATTTGCATTATTTCTAGCTTGAGATTCTCCTGCAAACGCCCTTTCTAAATTTTTCTCTGTGTTCACCGTGCATTTGACATTTGATTTCCTCCGTAATGTAAAATATTATTTATACAAGGAGTTGTAATCAAGTGCACATGCAAATGGCATGCACACCTTTTTAGTAGTGTTGGCTATAACCTTATTTACGAAATATCTTTCTAATAAACCTTGGAGAAAGCTTTTCCGTGTCTTAGCTTTCTATCTCTAGCCATCTCTATGAACTGTATCGCTGAATACATCTAAATTCAGCTCTTTCAGCTCTCTTTGCCAATTCAAATTTACCTGTGTTGCTCCATTTTCTGCTGACATAGCTCTGGGTCGATTCTACTGTAGAGATTTGTTTAATACTTCTCCAAGTACTCTGCAAATTTAGATGCATGCTCAGCCTCTTCTAAATGCAGCGCTTTTTCATAATACAAACCTACTTCAGGAGTCCTTTCTCTATGAGCTACTTCTAGCCACAGCAAGAGATACATACTCTACTTGATTGCTTCCTCCTTCAAAAGTTTGCTCTAAGACCCATAATAACATCTTTCCAGGAGCTCCAGTAGCTACTCCTAAAACATGCTCTGCAGCCCAATCAAGCTTTGTATTATCAACCTCACAAATTTATCTGCTCCCTACTTTACATACAGGATACATTGAACAGGAGAATATCTCCTTCATGTATATGTCCACCTACAGTATTTCATCTCCATTGTGCCATAATATTAAATTCTCCTTTGCTAAAACTTTATAAATATAAATACACAGCATGAGCGATAACGCTAATATTTACTATTTTCCTATTGAGTTAAGCTTAATTTACGCCTTTTTTGTAACATTCCTTACAAACACCGTAAAAAGTGAGTTCATGCGAATCTATAGTAGCAATATTCTCATTAACTACACTATTGTGAATACCCTCCATCTGTTTGGGTATCTGACTCAAAAATCCTGCTCACAATGATTGCATCAAGTGATAATGATCCTCTGTTATATAATCATATCTCTCTGGCTACCATCCTCCGGTTTGAAATTTTTCTTATTTCTCCCAGCTCTGCGAGCCAACCCTGAGTTCCTATAAACTGTACCTAAACTAATTTTAGGATCTTCCTCTAGAGAGTTTGGAAAAGGGCATCGGCAGTAGGATGGCCGCGTCTGCTGCGTAAAACATTCAACGCACAGCTTCTCTCTGTCGACTATGCCTCATCGTAAACCCTCCAAGTATTAAGTGATTACTGTCTAACATTATATCCTCTTATATTAATTTTGTCGATAGAAAATCAGTGTTACCTTGTAGAGAATAAGGTCAATAATTATTCCTATTATTAGGTTCTCCTAACTTCCCAAACTTCTCTCAATCTATTTCATTATTAAATTTATCTTTTCTTTTATATATAAAATTATCTTCCTAATCTTACTTTACTTTCTCAAATATTATATATATTTAAAAGTTTAGCTCTATATAAAAAGACTTGTTATGCTACACATAATAAGTCTATATAAATTTTCAATACTTTACTTTTTATAATCTAGTACTGCCATAAACTTCGTGAGTATAAAACCCAAAATTCCTACTATCATCGGTAAATGCTACCTTTCACTCCATCATCACTAAAACCCAATACTACAAACCATTACTCTTAAACCAAAGGATTGACCTTTGCACAGCATAATAATGTCCTACTAAAACCTATATATAGAAACAGATTCCTATAAAAGCAGTCAGCGATATTGTATAAAAGAGAATATAGCTGCATCAACAAAGCAGCATTGCAGGATCTCTGATAAATATATAGGAACATGAAAAGCCGCTATTGCAAGTTTAGAAGCATTTATACCTGTTTTCCCTTGGATTAGCTCCTGCTATAGCACTGCCCGGCATAAGCTGCCACTATAGGCTACACGGTGGAGTTATATATCTGGCCACTATACCGTAAATACAAACATCTGAGGCGCGCTAATAAATTTGCTCCCATGCCATCAACTCATATCGGGCGCACTAGCTAGTAGCCATTATTACATAAGTTGCCGTAGTAGGAAGTCCCATTCCAAGCACTATACAAGAAAGCATAGTAAAGAATAGAGCAATAAGTAAATTTCCACCTGAAATACCCACTATTGCTGATATAAGGAGTTTTGTCCAAGTCCTGTCATAGTAACAACACCTGCAATAACGTTCCTGCTACTGCACAAGCTACTGCTACTGCTACTGTTGACTTTTGCCGCCGCAAATAAAGCATCTAAAGCCTTAGCCGGTGTCATTCTTGTCTCTTTGTCAAATAAACTTACTATTATGGCTGCTGCTGACAGCTAATAAAGCCGCTCTTGACATTTGCTGACCTTTCATTATAGTCCCACACAAGAACTATTAAAGGTAATAATAAATATGATATACAAAGCTTCATTAGGTATTTCATCTTTATCCATACCTGTAAGCCCTAATCTTTTAGCTTCTAAATGTACCATTATAAATACTCCGGCAAAATATAGTATAGCCGGTAAAATTGCAACCACTACTATATTGCTATACGGTATATTTATCATTTCTGCCATAAGAAAGGCCGCGCACCCATTATAGGAGGCATTATCTGTCCACCTGTAGAAGCCGCAGCTTCAACTGCACCTGCAAAAGCAGGCTTATATCCTGTTTCTTTCATCATGGGGTATGGTAATACTACCGGTTGTTACTGTATTTGCAACCGAACTACCTGAAACCATACCACATAAGGCAGAAGATATTACTGCTACTTTTGCCGGACCGCCACTGGAAGAACCGGCAATAGAATTCGCTGAATTTATAAAGAAATCAGAAATTCCTGTTCGTTCCAAAAATGATCCGAATATTATAAACACTTAACTATACAGTACAACAAACTGCTATTGGTGTTCCTATTACTCCACCTGTTGTATAAAATATATTATATGTAATTCTCTTTACTGTATTATCAGAAAAATACGCGTCGCCAGAAAACATAAAACAACTACTATTATCGGTATACCTCCACACTTCTCCTACAAAGCTTCGAGTAAAATTATTACGCCTATAATGCACTGCTATATCTATTCTCTTTATACGTCCTGATTTTCTAACTATTCTATCTAAATTGCATACAAAATGAAAAAGTTCCCTGAACCTAAAAAGCAAGTATAATATCATAAAAGGTATATATATTTCTTTACTTAAATGTTTTACTAGCGGATATAAAATAAATATTATAAATACTACCAAACCTGTAAAAAGTAGCTCTACTTGCTCATTCCATAAAGCAAATATGTTTAAATATATAGCAAAATATAGAAAACAAAAAAGTAATACAAAATTAGCTTTTGCATAATTCCCATGAAATACTCTGACATTTGATTCTTTATCATACTTTTCATTATCTCTTCTAAATCATTATTTACATCTTTTATATCTGACAAATTGTACCTCCTAACAAAAGTCTTAAAAGACCATTTTTACTAAGTTTAAAATTAACATAGAAGCTTTTCCACAAATTTTTCTAAGACTATATATTTCATTATTTATTTGAAGCTCGTGATCACTAACTTTTCCCACTACATAGCAAGATTTGATATTTTTATCAAAAACCACTTATAAGCATAAGCGCCATCTTCCGTATAATCCAACTTCTGACCTTCTTCTAATTGTGTTTGCACTCCTGCACCAGTCATAGTATTTTAGTTTTTGTAACATAAATACCATCTTCTTTTTATTATATAATAATCTATAACGGGACTTTTATTTACTGAATGTATAAACTTTTACAGAAAACTCATCACCCAAAATTTATACTCATATATAGTTTATTTTCATCACTCTAAGCTCTAAATAATAAGATTTTTCATAAAAGACCATACTTATTATAATAATTAAAAGCTATACTTAAATATATAAGAACTTTGATGAAACCTTCACCTATTTTAATACTCCAACTTCTTCAAAGTATTTTCTGGCTCCTTTGTGAAAATGGAAAAGATATTCCCTCTACTGCAAATTTATTATTTATCTCTGCTGACTTTTTTGCATGTACTATTCTTTCAGGATGTTCATAAATAGTCTGGTTTATCTCATACGATATCTTCCGGTACTCTGTCAGCAACTTATCGTAGCTTTCACCGCAACACTATTTTTGTATCTTTTATCTACTCCTTTATATGAACCTGCCGGTATATTATAGGAAGTATAGAATGGATATTTTTCTTGTAATTTTTCCATCTTATCCGCATCTACACTTAAAACATTAATATTATTAGTTGTTGCAAGCTCTACTACTGCCGTTGTTGGAGCTCCTGCCACACAAAAGAAAGCGTCTATCTTTCCATCTTTTATAGCTTCAGCACTATCTCCAAAGCTTAAATTTTGAACTCTTATATCATCAAAACTCATTCCATAAGCTTCTAATATTTGGTGTGCATTAAATTCTGTTCCTGAACCGGCATCTCCAACTGATACCACCTTACCCTTTAAATCTTCTATTGATTTTATTTTTGAACTTGCAATAATTTGTACAACTTCTGGGATATACTCCACCAACACACGAAAAACCTTCTATCTTTTCCATCTTCTTTAAATAAATCACTACCTTTGAACTGCATAATAAGCAACATCATTTTTGGACTATTGCCATATCTGCATCCTTATCTACAACTTCAAAATATATTAGCTTTTGAAGCTCCTGAAGAATGGACTACAACTTTTACATCATCTAACTGATTATTTAATGCTTGAGCTACTACTCCACTATAAGCATAATATGTACCTGTAGTTCCTCCTGTAGCTATTCTAACCTTAGTTTTTCCACTACTTGTACAGAAACACTCATAAAAGCCATAAGCGCTATACTTGATATTAATGAAAATATCATTGTACAACTCTCTTAAAAATTTATTTTTCACAAAATAACACTTTAAAAGGCGTGTAAGATTTACACGCCATAATATATACTACAATATTTCTATACTATCTATAATATTTTTATTATATCATTAATTCTATCTATAATCCCAAGAATGAGCTTTTATACTATTTTTTATTTTTATATTTATTTCTTCATCATCTCGTATTCTATCTATTTGCTTAGATATTTTTATTCATTTAAATCATTGAGCAAAACTTTTGTATCCTCCTCATATAGGCTTATCTATATCTATACAATCTAGGTAAATTTACATATTCTATAATACCGGATTTATTTTACTTCTTCTCCCAACAAATCCATAAGACCCTCTATTTTAGTAGTTTGACAGCTCTAAGCCCAGCAAGTGCTTCCTATAGCAATAGAGTCCTAAACCTTCATAATAAGATGGTAATACAAATATATCACAATCTCTCATTATATCTGCAAGCTCTGCTTGCTTTTGTATCTTTCAAAATAAGATTTCTTGCTTTACCTGAATTTCTATATAATCTATCTCTTATATCTTCATTAGAATTTTCCTATCATTATAAATTCTATATCTTTATATATATTTAATATATCTATAGAAGAGCAAACTCCTATATTCCTTTTAGCTTCCGACATCTTACCGGCATAAACTATCTTTATTATACTATTCTTATGTTCTTTTTCATAAAAATATTCTTCCTTGAATCCACCGCCCATAATACTTATCTTATCTTTTAGGTATATCAAATACTTCTATTAATTCTTTATTATCTTTAGGACTCAAAGAAAGATAATGATTAAGTTTATCTACATTTTTATATATTTTTCTTTTTATCCAAGGATTTTTCTTCACTTGCCTTATATCTGTTCCATGACTTATAGCTATAATTATTTTATCATATTTCTTTTTACTAAACTTGTTAAAAATAAAAATATGGTGAGTTATAATTATGTCCGGATTGAACTCTCTCTTAGCTTCTTCTAAGCTATACTTAAATTCAGCTATCCACCTTTCATACATAGCTTCACTCATTTTAGAATAAACACTTGACTCATAAGGCATTTCATCACTCATACCTGCTACAGGAAATGGTAAATTCTCTGTTTTGAATATTACAGGATATTTTTAACTTCTTCTGAAAAATCAGCTATAAAAAGGCTCTTGTATACCATATATTAAAAGCATTTTCATATCCTCTTTTTCTAAAACCCTTAACTAAGGTATGATAATAAACTCCACTACCTGTATTTGATGGTAATTGTAAGCACATGTAATATTTTCAAAGCAATCCTCCATTTCGTATTTTTATATATATTTTATCACCTATATTGTAATTTTGTTTTCTATTTTAATATTTGAATTTTTAATCCTTTAACTTCTTTTTGTATCTACCGCCAAATCTATAATATCACCTTTTAAAACTTATATTTTTAACTATAGCTTCTTCTCCATCTTTTAATATTTCTACTCATCTCAGGTCTGATATATTTATCTCCATAAATATTTGCTTTTTCCGATAAATTCTAAGCTAAACCTATCCTTAGGTGTATTATACAAATCTATAGGTGTATCTACTTGAATAATATTTCCTTTTATTCATAAGTATAATTTATCTGACAATACTAAAAGGCTTTCTGCTTGATCATGTGTTACAAAAATCATACTTATATCAAATTCTCTTTGTAATTTTTATTTGAGCTTTGCATTTGTACTCTAAGCTAGCATCTAAATTACTAAAAGGTTCATCTAAAAAGTAAAAGCTTAGGTCTGATAACCAAACTTCTGGCAAATGCAACTCTTTGTTTGCTCTCCTCCTGAAAGACTTGAGATTTCTCATAACCTTCTAAACCCACTTTTTCTATCATTTCCAGGCTAATTCTCTTATTTTTCTTTATCTTTATATCTAAATTTAAGTCCATAAGAAACATTCTCTATCACATTCATATTAGGAAATAATGCGTACGATTGAAAAACTGTGGCTGCTTTCATCTGCTGCATCAAGTTTACTTATCTCTTTTCCATCTAATATTATGCTTCCCTGTATCTAAGTTTAAAATCCTCCTATAGACTTTTAAAAATAGTACTTTTACCACAACCTGAAGGACCCAGTATACAGAGTATTTTACCTTTTTCAAGCTCTATATTTATATTTTTCTATAGCACTTTTTATCATATCTTTACTAAGATTTTTATATCTAAAAACAAACTAGTTCCCCTTCTTATATTATTTCTATTAAGTATAATTAAATACAAGCTATTTACTATTAAGCAAATTACTATTATTAAAACAGCTATAACAGAACCCACATTGTAATTACCACTTTGTATTAAATCAAACATAACTATAGTAAGCACTGTCCCGGAGACACCAAAAATATTATACTCCTATAGTAGTCATACTTGTAGTAAACGCATTTTATAAATGAAATTGAAAGTGCATCTTTACTCATAGGAATTATAGCATCTTTTAATTCCGATATTCTATTTCCACCCAAATCTCTTTATAGAATTTAAAGAATCCAAGTTTATTTTTCCATACTTGCATTACCCATTTTAGTTGAAAAAGGAATTTGTTTAAACAAAAATATTTAGGATAACTATGCTACTTGTTCCAACTATATATAGAGGAGGCTTATTAAATGCCATCAGATATCCAAGTCCGAAGAAGGTTCGGTATTATATAAGGCAGGGTAGCTATAAAATCTATTATCTTAAATATTTTTATTTTTCTTATTTGTAAATAATAAGCTATAATCAAGCCTAATATACTACCAAGAAAAGCTGATATAAGGCTATAATATACACTTCTAAAAATAGTTTTTATTAAAATAAACCCTTGCTTCTATAATATTTTTGTAGAGTATATATCAATTTCCCTTTTCTCATCATACTGATACTTGATAAAAATATAGATGTATATTGTATACTTATCCATACTATAAAAATTATAGCTATTAATTTTACTATAGTATATAAATATCCTTTTTCTCATATTCTCATCTCCACTTCCCAGTCCATGAGTAGATAAACTTATATTTTTAATACTTTTTGGTAGAATATAAAAACTATAAGTGCAGGAAGAAGTAAAACTACATTTATAGCGGCAGCCTTTTGCAACGTTCCTTCACTTATAACTGCAAAATAACTTTCACTTGCAAGTACATTAAAAATTCCCACCTATAATTGCAACTGTTCCGAAGTCTGATAAACTTCTTAAAAAGTAAGTAAAAGCACTTGCTTTTTATAGCGGAATTAAAAAGGTAATAATATGTCTTTTATTATATTATTAGTTTTAGCTCCTAAACTCTTTGCACTGTCTATTAAACTTTTTATCTATACTTATTATAAATCCCATTAATAATAATGAGCTTAAAGAGAAATCACTAATTATTTTGCATTAATATTACTCCCACATACCATAAGGATTTATACTAAGCTTTAAAAGATGATAGCTTATAAGACCTCTACGCCCAAAAAGATTTATATAGCTAAGAGCAGTAACAAAGGGTGGACTTATTATAGTTGTCGATAAAATTATTCCTGATAACTTTTTAGTTTTAGAACCGGCTATGTAATAGTATATTGCTATACAAAGTGCTTATAAATGTCGTAATTATACCGGTTATAAAAGCTACTTTTTATACTGTTTTTATCAATTTAGGTTTTGAAAAATCTCTATTATATATTTAAAATTAAATTTATTATTTGAATATATACTTTCCTTTAAGACAACAAAAACGGTAGCAAAAATAAACAAAATAATTAATATTGCTACCATACATATCAATATAAAATCTGCTATCTTGTACCGTTTTTATTTTATACATAATTTTTGGTAGGTAATTTTACCTATCTCCCTTTTATTCTGTTGCTTCTTTACCTTCTGATAAAGTTTTTAAATCTTTCTAAGATTTTATCTCTATCACTACCAAAGCTGGATAAATCTTCTTTTATAAGTAAATCCTTTGGCAAACCCTAAACTAAGACCTTCTACATCAGGTTTAACTATTTGAGCTGAATCTTTACCGTCAAGTTCTGCTATCATTTTTGTGCTTCCTTAGTTAACATAAAAATCCATAAAATGATTTTGCAACATCTAAAATTATCACTATTTTTAAATATTGCTGTACCTTCCGGAACCCAAGGAATACCATCTGTAGGATATACTACTGTAAGACCATTATCCTCAGCAGCTTTAAATGCTGACTTGTCTACCGGTATTATACCTACTGCAAATTCTCCGCAACTGTTTTTCTTGAGGATCTTTACCACGCTTACTATAAAAAGCTACATTTTCATTGAATTTTGTTAGATACTCCCAACCTTTTTCCTCTCCATACATATCTAGTAAGCCTTTTACCATAGCATAATTTGTTCCTGATATAGCCGGATTTGACATTATAACTTCGCCTTTATACTTAGGATCAGCTATTTCTTCCCAAGATTTAGGTACTTCCAATCCTTTTTCCTCAAGTACATTATTATTTGCTATAAATCCCACAACTGTTATACCTTTAGCTATCCAAGCACCGTCTGCGTCCTTATATTCACTTGGTACATCACTTGAGTTAGGTGAAATGTAATTTTCCAATAATCCATCTGTTTTAGCCTTCATAAAAGCATCAAGACCACCACCAAACCAAATATCTGCTCCCGGTTTACCTTCTGCCTTAGCTCTAGCTAATACTTCTCCACTAGACATAGATAGAAATTCAACTTTAGCATTTGTAAGTTTTGTAAACTCATCAAAAAGTTTTACATACTTATCACTTGTTGCAACTACATTTAAGGTTTTTCCTGTAAAATCAGGATATTCCGCCTTTGCTTCTTCCACAGTAGTTTCAGCTACTGTAGTAGCTTCCAGTCGGTTTTACTTCCTCTTTTTACACAAGCACTAAAAGCTGTAAGTGCAAGCGTAGATAAAACTAATCCTGCTAATAATTTCTTTTTCATATACATCTCCTTTTTCTTTGTATGAATAAATATATCATAAATTATATTATTTTCAATTCTTATAGATATTTACAATATATAATATAAATTATAGTTTTTATCTATATCTTTGTACAAAAACAAATACATTAAAATTAATTTCTTGCATTATACATATTTTTGCTATCATATCGTCAATTTGAGATTATTTTAAATTAATTTCTTAATGTATAATTTCATCGGAGAGAAAGGAGAACAGCCATGATTAAATTACTTAATGTTTTAACCTCTAGGATATTCCCTTCTTTTCCAATATTATTATTTTTAATTTTATTTTATTCTAAGCAACTAACATTTTTGTTAGTTGCTTTTTTTATTATAGGAGGTATTTATGTCATTAAATTCAGAAATCAAAAAGTATTAGTAATCGGTTCAGGTCCCTATAGTTATAGGACAGGCTGCAGAATTTGATTATTCCGGAACTCAAGCTTGTGAAACCATGAAGAAAGAAGGAAAAGAGGTAATTCTTATAAATTCTAATCCTGCTACAATTATGACAGATAGAACATTCGCAGATAAGATTTACATTGAACCTATGAATATCTCTACTGTAGATCATAGCAAAAAGAAAGACCTGATTCCATTATTTGTGGTATGGGAGGTCAAACTGCTCTTAATCTTAGTATAGAATTACATGATAAGGGTATCTTAGATAAGTATAATGTAAAAAGTTATAGGAACTCCTGTTGAATCTATAAAAAGGTGAAGATAGAGAATTATTCAGACAGGCTATGATTAAAATAGGTGAACCTATTATAGAATCTGAGATAGTTACAAATCTTGAAGATGGATATAGAGTAGCAAAAAGAATAGGTTATCCTGTAGTTATTAGACCTGCTTATACTCTAGGTGGTGTAGGCGGTGGCATTGCTTATAATGAAGATGAACTAAGACATATTCTTGAAAAAGGACTAAAACTTTCAAGAGCTTCTCAAGTTCTTGTTGAAAAATCAATACTTGGTTGGAAAGAAATCGAGTTTGAAGTTATGAGAGATAATAAAGGTACTTGTATAAGCATTTGTGATATGGAAAACATAGACCCTGTCGGTATTCATACAGGAGACTCTATAGTTATAGCTCCAACACAAACACTTAATAAGGCTGATTTTTGATATGCTGAAAACTTCAGCTTTAAAGATAATAGATGAGATAGGTATTATAGGAGGTTGTAATATACAATTCGCCCTACATCCAACAACATCTGAATATGCACTTATTGAGATAAATCCTAGAGTTTCTCGTTCTTCCGCTCTAGCCTCAAAAGCTACCGGCTATCCTATAGCAAGAGTTAGTGCAAAATTAGCCTTAGGTTACAATCTTGACGAAATTAAAAATGAACTTAGCGGAAAAGGTTATGCTAATCTTGAACCACAGGTTGATTATATAGTCGTAAAAATACCTAAATGGCCTTTTGATAAGTTTTTTAGAGCAAATCGTAAGCTTGGAACAAAGATGATGGCTACGGAGAGGTAATGTCTATTTCAGATAGCTTTGAATCTGCTCTTTTAAAAGGTGTTCGTTCATTAGAAATACATAGCCTAATACATACAAACAGTTCTAAAAGAACTACTGAAGAATTATTAGCTCGTATACAAAAAGCTGATGATGAAAGACTTTTTGATATAGCTGAATTACTTCGTAGAGGTATAGAAGCAAAATGAAATTTGTAAATTAACAGCTATTGAAAGTTTCTTTATAAAACGGTATTAAAAATATAGTAGATGAAGAAGAAAATATTAAAAAGTTATCTCTATCTGATATTACTAAAGATAATCTCAAAAATGGAAACTTATGGGCTTCTCTGATACAGCCATTGCTCATACTTATGAATATTGATAAAAATGGATATAAGAAAACTAAGAAAAGACTTTTTGACATATATCCAAAATATCATATGATGAGATACTTTTGTTAAAGAGGAAGCTCCTAACTCCAACCATTATTACTCTACTTATACGGGAGAGGATAATGTAGCAGTTAGCAATAATAGAAAAATAATGGTTATCGGTTCAGGTCCTATAAGAATAGGTCAAGGTATAGAATTTGATTATTGTACAGTTCATACCATACAAACATTAAAATTAGGTATAGAAAGTATTATAGTAAATAATAATCCTGAAACTGTTTCAACCGACTTCAGTGTTGCTGATAAATTATACTTTGAACCACTTTCTTTTGAAGATGTTTTAAATGTAATAGAAAAAGAAAACCCTGAAGGAGTTATCATACAATTTGGTGGACAAACTGCTATAAAATTAGCTAAAGAGCTTGATAATGCAGGTATCAAAAATAATAGGAACTAGATGCAGACAGTATTGATGCCGCCGAAGATAGAGAATTATTTGATGAATTACTTGAAAGCCTAAATATTAAAAAGACCTAGAGGTAAAGCGGTATTTAGCACAAAAGAAGGTATAACTGCTGCTGATAAAATAGCTTATCCTGTACTTGTAAGACCTTCTTATGTACTTGGTGGACAAGGTATGGAAATTTGCCACAATGAAGATGAATTAGTTCTTTACCTTGATAGTGCTTTTGATAGGGATAAAATAGACCTGTTTTAATAGACAAATGCTTAAATGGTGTGAAGTAGAATTAGATGCTATTTGTGATGGTGAAGATATACTTATCCCTGGAATTTTTAGAGCATATAGAAAGAGCAGGTATACACTCAGGAGACTCTATTACAATCTGCCCACCTAAGAGCTTAAGTAGCGAAATCAAAGCTAAATTAGCTGAAATAACAAAAGCTATCAGTACAAAATTACAAGTAAAAAGGTATGATAAATATACAATTTATTGTTTACGATAATGAGGTATATGTAATAGAAGTAAATCCTCGTTCTTCTCTGCACTGTTCCTTATATTTCTAAACTCAGTATGATGCCTATAGTTGAACTTGCAACAAAGGTAAGCTTAGGTTATAAATTAAAAGATTTAGGATTTGGAACAAATCTAAATGAAAACTTTAAATTTATAGCAGCTAAATTCCCTGTATTCTCAACTGAGAAGATAGACGGTGTCGAAGCTTCTCTCGGACCTGAGATGCGTTCTACCGGAGAAGTTTTAGGTGTAGGAAAAACTTTTGATGAGGCTTTATATAAAGGCTTCTTGGAAGTTTCAAGAGGAAAATATAGCGACTCCAAACATAAACTTATTACTTTAGTTAGTATAGATGATAGGTTAAAGAGGAATTTGTTCCTATAGCTACAAAAACTTATAAACTAGGATATAAACTTATAGGAACACCGGTACTTATAAATTTTAGTAGATAAAGGTATAGAATGTGAAAATGTAAACAATCTTTATAATACCCATGAATTTGATGTAGAGAAAGTTGTAGATTCTATTGTAAATAGAGAATTCGGTATACTTATAAATACTCCTACTAAAGCAAATGATATGAAGAGAGACGGTTTCAAGCTTAGAAGAGCAGCTATAGAATATGGCTTAAAAACATTCACCAGCTTAGATACCTTAGCTAACTACCTAAGTGCAAATGAAAGTAACGGAAACAATCAAGACTTTGAAATTTACAACTTGGAATAGAAAAATAAAGTAATTATAAAAAGCGACCCAGATTTCTAATCTAGGTCGCTTTGTTTATCTATAGTCTTTAAGTGGTGGATATTTTACTTTTTATACCTCTTTTATATTCCATTCTCCATTATTTCCACTGTCAGAATCATATCCTAAACCATGGTATGAAATATCTAAAGATATGCGATCTTTATATATACAATCCCAATATATCTTTATAGCGTCATAATGATACCAATATATATTATCCGGTTTATCATCTTTTATATAACTCTTATCTTATATCCCCATTTTTATAATCCTTAAAAACTTCCATATCCACTATATTCTCTTTACTAGCTCCTTGTAATTCTATATATTTATAAAATTTATTCATTGCTACTGCTCTTTTGGATTGGATATTCATAAATGAGTAATATAGCTATAAATGAGGCTACTATAGATATTATTACTAACATCATTCTACTTATACTTTCCTACCAGTTTTACATTATATATAAATCTTGGTAATAAATATGGAGAAATAGTCATACTTCCTAAATATTCTAGCTTCTCCTGTTCCAAAATAATATGCCTGCCATACTATTTTAGAACAATATGTTTTACTAGTATCACTTGTATCATTTGTTATTTTATATTCAGCATTTGAACCATTATATGTTTCTTTTCAGCCCAATCAGCAGCACTACTAGCTATATCACTATCTGAATGTCTATATACTTTAGTCCAAGTTTTACCATCATGATAATTTTCAATCCATCTGTAATAGTATCTGGAACATCATGTGGTCCTGCTATATGTAATATATTTTCACTATCTAAAGCTATTGCTGCATGTCCAGTTAAGCCTTTTATTGATGTTCCATTAGTTACAAGTATATCTCTCTTTCTAGTTCAAAGTTTGAACGCAATTTTCCAATATAAAATGGCTCTTCTTCCTCTTCAAACTCTTTTTCTAATCTTGCATTTTCATCTAAGTAGGCATTCCACTCTTCAAAGCTTATTTCAGAATCTAGATAGCCATTATCTCACCATATATCTATAATTTTTCATATCTACTTTCTTCTGCTCTAGTACTTATAGGTAATATAAAAATACTTGCTATTAACATTAAAAATATAACTAAATATTTCTTCATTTTTCTTTTTCTCCTTTTTCTAAATACTAATTTCGAATACTAAATGCTTTTCTTTTTATATAGTAAACATTGACTCATACCTCCTCTTTTTATTTTTTACATCACTTTAAAGGTTTATATTTTACAGCTTCTTTTTTCTCATTTTTATTTCCAATCTTATCTTTTAGGAATATACTTAGTATGTACTATTAGCATTATATCATTACCTAGTATTTTATTGTCATAAAAATATATTGGTGTATAATGATATTCATACCTATTATCCGATTGTCATCTTTATATCTAAGCATTATATCATACCCACCTATCTTATAGTCCTATATACTTCCATATCATATATATTTTCTACACTTGCTCCTTGCAATTCTATATACTTATAAAATTTATTCATTGCCAAGGCTCTTTTGATAGGATATGCATAAATAAGAATTAAACCTATAAACAAAGCTACTATAGATATTATTACTAACATCATACTATCAATCTCCTTTTTCTTATATTTACATCCACTTAGTATATATCTACCCCTCTTATTATATTTTAAAACAACTTGAATTACTTTTTAAATCTTTTTAAGAAACTTTTGCCACAGAATTTTTCGTCTTTAAATCAATATTAGAAATATATAAATAATTTGTAAAAATTAAACAAATATCTTATATATAAATTTATCACACTTATATTTTTCAATGCTATTAAAAATATTTTATATTTTTCCAATAATATATAAGTAGTATTTTATTATTATAAACAAAAAGATAGCCTACTTTCGTAAACCATCTTCTATAATCACTTTACAAAGCCTACGCAAAGCTCTGACAAAGTAGATAGATTAGCTACTGCTCTGGATATAGCAAAATCAAAAATTTTCTCTATGCTTATAAATAACCTCTTTCATATCCGTAATTGCAGTAAGATTTAAACTTTTTATTAATTTCTATCAAAATCTACATAAAAATCAAAAACTTCTTTTGTTTTCTTCACCAATATCACAATTTAGCTCAGGTCGTCTAATTAAGTATTTTTATACTACTCTACCCAGTATATATTTAGCTTATACATACATACTATCATAACAAATGAACATAGAGCTATCATACTTATACCTATAGAATACGAAAGAAATTTACTCCTATAATTCCCCAAAATATAATTTGACAATATAGCTGCCAATGACATAAAAAGGCTTTGAATCGATAATTGTCGCTCTAATATCTTTTATCTATTCTTTCACGAAAAGCTTGATTTTTAATGAGGCGAGCTTGCACATAATAAGAGTATTCATAAAAATAACTAAAGAATTTAAATATTATGCTGGGCACAAAACCAAATAATACTACAAAGAAAGTTTTCATTATACAACTAAATATAAGAACTTTCTTCTTATCAAATTTTCCAGTAAAATATGTATATAAATATGCACCTAAAAATCCTGGTATCAAATAACCTATACCATAAATCCACGCAGAAATATTCTCTGATACTCCTAAAGTTTTCAAATAATTATAATAATGTTTTCTATGGAATTAAAGAAAATGCCACAAACACATCTATAAGTAATAGATATAGAAACTAGTTTGTCTGCTTTTTATACTTTTTCAGAGCTATATTAAGCGAAACTTTCCTTTCCTTCATTCGTTCAAAACTTTTATCTTTTAAAAATAATATGCAAAGCTAAAGATAAGACTTCTACAAATAAAGTTATTATATATATTATTCTTATGGATAAACTTGCTATATATGCCCCCTTAAAAATAGATGAAAGAAAAACTCCCCATATAGATTATAACTCGTCTATGGGATAAAAACTCACCTAATCTAGATGCTAATTTTTATCTATTATTATATTATTTACAACATGGCATCTTCTGAACCGAAAATCATAGTATATGATAAACCTTTGCAATACTCCTGAAAGGCAGAAAGCTATAAAACTATGTTTAGTAAGATAAAATTAGCTATAACAAAATATTATGCCTAAAAGCTACACTTAATTTATTTCCATATTTATCTCCCAATAAGCCAGTAGGTATCTCCCAAAAGAACTTTAGACATTTGATATATAGAATAAATTATACCTATATATACTAGACTAAGCCCATTATCTTGCATATATATAGTTTGTATTACATCTACCATATAAAAATATTGAAAAAAGAAAATGCAAATAATAATATATAATTCTTTTTAAACTTCATCTAGTATTTCCTCTAAAATATTCTTTACTATTATAGCATTGAAATCTATGCATCTTTCTTTTTCTACATTATTTTCAAATCCTTTTTCTACCCTAGTGACACAACCACCTCCACATATATACCTAAATTTACATTCTTTACACTTCTCTAGCTTATAAATATTTCTATTTCTCCATTTATCTATTATTTTTATAATCAAAAGTTTACTTTTAGGTAAAAATTCTACTTCAAAATTCTTGTTGCCTCATTCCAAACCAACATTTGTATATTTTTCCATATATGTCAAATATATATTGACTATTCATAGCTGCACACAATTACTACCTTTTACTTTTAAAGGGAATATCGCTTTTTACTGTATTTAGTAAGTTTAGTGCATGAAATGTTTTTCTAAAAATATTTACTAGGATATCTAATTCATATATTTTATGTATGCTCATCTATTATTAGTTTATTACCACTGCATCCACCATCAGACATAATATATATATGGATTAAATAAATTTTTATATATTTCTTTTTATTTTAGTATATTCATTAGCAACTTCCAGGTAACTCTTCTATGTTTTGGCTATCTGCATTAATCCTAACTGATATAGGAATTTTATCATCTAATGCTACCTTTATATTATCCATTATTTTTGAATAAGTTCCGAATCCACCTTTAGTATTCTTTCTCTTATCATGTGTTTCTTTTTACTCCATCTATTGTTATCTGCACATGATTAACCTTTACTCTTTTTAATAAATTAATGTATTTATCTAAATTATATCCATTAGTAACCACCGATAAAAGAATATCCATTATCTTCAATATTTTTACAACTTGCTCTATTATAGAATTATTTTCACTTAGTAGTGGTTCTCCACCCATTAGAGTTATATCTATAGTTTCTACATATACTATTTTATTTTTCTTCTTCTAATTTAGAAATTAATAATTTTATCATATTAAATATTTCTTGTATTATATCTTTTTCACAAAACCCATGTTCAAATAGTATATCATAAGTCATTTGATAACAATACGGACAATCAAAAATTGCATTTATAATTAGGTATTATAAGAAAATTTGTATTTGGTTCTTCTCATCTTTACTATTTTATTATTAATACTAGATACAAACTTTTTATATTCTAATTTATTCTCAAATACATATTTGCTATTTATTAAAGCTTCCAAAACTCTTTTATCTAAATTTGTCAATCTATTATTCTCTAAATTATCCCTTTTATATCTTGATTAATAATATCTGTAGCACCATTTAAAAAAATTAATTATAATATATTCTTCTTTATATTAGTAAAAATCCTATTTCCTTTATTAGCTCCATTGTTTATAGTTCCTCTCACCTATGATAAATGAAAACGGATAGAGTATTTAAATACTCTATCCGTTTTCATACTAATAATCAACAATATTAATGTGCATTATAAGTACATACATAAACCTCTGCTACAACTTCTTTAACTTCGTTAATAGATTTCATCTTTATATTCTCCTTTACTTTTTATACTTTATATTTTAAATATATCATTATTATTTTTATAAATCAAATAGTTTGTATCTATTAATTTTTAATTTATTAATACTATCTATAAATAAAATCTATACTTTTTCATTTTCTATATCTATTTTTATTTAAGAATATTCAGTACTCACTTTTCCCTTAACATAAAAAGGATTAAAAACTTTTACAAGCTTTTACCCGGCACTCCGACTTTTCTAGGATACTCTTATCTAATCCTTTTTAATAACAAGTAAATTTCTACCCGGCTCCATCTATATCCATAGTAAAACTCTCAATCAAGCTTATACCCAGCAATTTAAAAAGCTCTAACTGCATTTTCAACTTCCTTAGTTGCCTTCTCAGACTTATAAGAAATAAAAATATCCACCTGACTTTACAAAGCCTACACAAAGTTCTGACAAAGTAGATAAATTAGCTACTGCTCTGGATATAGCAAAATCAAAATTTTCTCTATATTTAATCTCTCTTGCATAATCCTCTGCTCTACCATGAATTAAACTTACATTTTTCAAATTTAATTTTTCACAAATACCCGCTATAAATTTAAGCCTTTTATTCAAAACTATCAAGTATTACAAAATCTACATTATCAAAAACTATAGCAAGTGGTATACCCGGAAAACCTGCTCCTGTTCCTATATCTATTATCTTATATTTTTATTAGACAAATCCGAAATAACTTTTTACTAAGGAAAGACTATCTACAAAATGCTTATAAATAACCTCTTTCTATATCTGTAATTGCAGTAAGATTTAAACTTTTTATTAGTTTCTATCAAATCTACGTAAAATCATTTCTTTATTTTTCTTCTGAAATATCTATTTCTATAGTTTTTATAGCTTCTAAAATATTTTTCTAAATTCATTATAATTATATTCCATCTATCTTCCAGCCTTTAAGCCCTCCAAATATACTAATAATACAGTTATATCAGCCGGTGAGAACTCCTGATATTCTTGATGCTTGACCTATTGATCTCGGCCTAACTGCATTTAATTTTTGCACTGCTTCTATTCTAAGACTATTTACATCTTCATACCTTATATCAGTTGGTATATTTTCCATCTTCTTAAATTGCTTTACCTGTATAGCCTGTCTTTTAATATACCCTCATACTTAATATTAATATTTACTTGCTCTCTGACATCTATACTAAGTTTTTGGTCTATCTTTATCTATTTCTTTTACAAATATCATAATTTAATTCAGGTCTCCTTATAAGTTCAGCCATAGTAGCTGAAGTTTTAAGCGGAGTAGACTATTTTTACAAGAAAAATCCTGAGTAATACTCCCCTGCACCGACAAAAAGTATTTTCAAGCCTTCTATTTCTTCTCAATTTGTTTTTCTTTTCTAAAAAGTGCCTCATATCTTTCCTTTGAAATAGTTCCTATTTCATAACCTATCTTTGTAAGTCTAAGATCTGCATTATCCTGTCTCAAGTAAAAGTCTATATTCCGATCTTGATGTCATCATTCTATATGGTTCATGACTTTCTTTTGTAACCAAATCATCTATAAGAACTCCTATATACCCTCTGATCTATCTATTACAAAATATTCTCGAAAGCATTCCTTCATAGCTGCATTTACTCGCCATAAAGCCCTGAACTGCAGCTCTTCATAACCTGAACTACCATTAAATTGACCACCTGAAAAAGTCCTTTAATATTTTTAAATTCTAAACTTAAATTTAATTGTCTTGCATCTATACAATCATATTCTATAGCATAAGCATTTCTAACAATTTTAGCATTTTCAAGTCAGGGTATAGTCCTTATTAAATTATATTGAACATCTTCCGGTAAAGAAGATGACAAACCGCCAAGATAAAGCTCATTTGTATATAATCCCTCAGGTTCAACAAAAACTTGATGTCTATCTTTATCCGGAAATTTCATAACTTTATCTTCTATAGATGGGCAATATCTAGGGACCTGTTCCTTCTATAAATCCTGAATATAGAGGAGAACGATTAATATTACTCTTAATTATATTATGAGTTTCTTCATTAGTATAAGTTAAATAACAACTTATCTAGGTCTTTTGTATATCTTCTCTATTAGTAGTAAATGAAAAAGGAACTATAGGATTATCACCTTTTTGCTCTTCCATTTTAGAAAAATCAACACTTCTTTATCTATTCTAGCCGGAGTTCCTGTTTTAAATCTATACATTATAATTCCGTTATCAACTAAAGATTTTTGTCAAATATTTTGCATTTTTAAGCCATTAGGACCGGTTTCTTCACTAACTCTCCATATATACATCTTGACTTTAAATATGTTCCTGTACATAAAACTGTAGATGTAGCTAAGTATCTTGCACCTGAAATAGTTTTAACACCCATACAATTTTTACACCTTCAATTTCTTCTATTATAGCTCAGATACTTCTGCTTGTTTTATACACAAATTAGGAGTATTTTCTAAAGTTTTCCTCATACTTGTGGAGTAATCCAATTTATCTGCTTGAACTCTTAAAGAATGTACAGCAGGACCTTTTGATAAATTGAGCATTTTTGACTGTATAAAAGTCTTATCTATATTTACTCCCATTTCTCCTCCAAGAGCATCTAATTCTTTAACTAAATGTCCTTTAGAAGTTCCACCTACATTAGGATTACATGGCATAAGAGCAATAGATTCTACACTAACAGTAAATATTATTGTTTTTAGACCTAATCTGGCAGCAGCGAGTGCAGCTTCACAGCCTGCATGTCCGGCACCAACTCATTATTACATCATATTTTTCTTCTATATAATTCATCTTTATTTTCCCCATACAAAACTTACTGAATATTTCATTTGCAAGATCATCATCTATAGCTTCACCTGTATTACTTCCTAAACTTTCATAAGCATTTAACATATCTATAGAATAAAAATCTTCCGGTAATCTTCTTCTATACTTGATAATACCATATCAAGAGATTCTTTAGCTTCCTCTAAAGCTTCTATATGTCTTTCATTAGTTATATATATTTGATCATTAAAGTCTCATATCTCCTCTATAAAACATAAGTTTTATTTCTTCTTCTAATTCACTAAGACCTATACTTTCCTTAGCAGAAAATAATATAATTTTTATCTGTATATTTTTATATCATCTCATAGAAAGAAGTATTTCACTATCAGCCTTATTAAGTAATATAACAGCTTTTTATCTTTTTATATAATCTATTAGTTCTATATCTTCTTCACTTAAAGACTTAGTAGCATCAATTACAAGTAAAACGAAATCTGCATTTATTGCTATATTTTTTCGCCTTATCTACACCCTTATTTTTCTATATAATCTTCTGTATTTCTTTATACCGGCAGTATCTACTATATTTTAAACTTATATCTCCCTAACTTTTATATATTCTCTTATTATATCTCTTGTTGTTCCCTCAATATCACTGACTATAGCTCTATCTTCTTTTAAAAGGAGATTTAAAAGAGAAGATTTTCCTGCATTCGGTCTCACCTCATAATAACAGTTTCAACTCCTCTTTTATTATTTTTCCATTTTGAAAAACTATTAATTAACTTATCTATATCTTTTTGCATATAATTAATAATTTTTCCAATTTTTAGGATATTTATCTAAACTGTAATTTTTCAGGATCATCAAGTGCAGACTCTATATAGCTTATTTCATGCAATATCTCTCTCATTCGGATATTTTATTTCTTATATTTCCATTCAATTGACTCATACCTGACTTTAAAGCATAATCATTTTTGCATTTATTATATCAATAACCGCTTCTGCTTTACTTAAATCCATTTTTCCATTCAAAAATGCTCTTTTTGTAAATTCTCCCGGCTTAGCAATTCTTGCTCCTGCTTTTAATACCAATTTTAATACTTTTTGTAAAACTAAAATTCCTCCATGACAATTTATTTCTACTGTATCCTCTCCTGTATATGTCCTTGGAGCTTTCATAAGCATAACCAAAACTTCATCTACTATATTTCCATCTTCCACTATATGTCCATAGTTTATAGTATGGCTTAATTTAGTTTTTTAAACCATTTTTGTATAAAAATATTTTATCCACTACATCTATAGCCATATCACCGCTAACTCTTATTATACCTATACCTGCATTTGTAAGACCTGTAGCTATAGCAGCTATTGTTTCATTTTTAAACATTTTTCCTCCCTATCTAAAAAGAGAGCCATTGATATATTAAATATCAATAGCCCTTTCACAAGGCTAATTAATTATTCTTTTTATAATTTCTTTTTGTTATAATTATTCTTTGGCATAATAACTATATATCTAAAAAGGTTCATCACCTCACTTTTTAGTTGTTACAAAATTATCATTTTGTAATGCACTATGTATCACTCTTCTTTCATATGGATTCATAGGCTCTAATTTTACAGCTCTTCTGGTCTTTTTACTTTAGCCGCTATACTTTTTTGCTAAAATATCTAATTTTTCTCTTCTTCGCTCTCTATAATTTTCAGTATCTAATTTTATTCTTATATAAGAAGAAGTATCTTTATTTAAAACTAAACTAAAGTAAATATTGTATAGAATCTAAAGTCTGTCCTCTTTTTCCCTATTAATATTCCCATATCTTCATCACTGGATATTACTATCTTCAAAGCTCTTTCTTCATTATCATAAGAAAAATCGTACTTAGCCACTACATTCATACTTTTAATATATCATTTTAAAAAAATTAGTGGATCTAAATCTTCTATTTCAAATTCTATTTCTTTTTCTACTTTTACTTCAGCTTCTTTCACTTTATCTTCTGCCAAACTTTTTAGTAACAACTTCTTCTATTTTATCTTCTTCCGAAATCTCAGTAACAACTTCTTTAATCTTTTCTATTTTCTTTTATATCTTCTTTTGATCAAAAGAAGATTTCTTTTTGAAACTACTATAGTCCAAGGTTTAGAAAAAGACCTAAAAATTCCTGATTTTTCCCTCAGTTTCAACTTCAATATTTATTTTATCACTTGTAGTACCAAGTTTAAGAATAGCTTCATTAATGGCATCATCATAAGATTTTGCTGTTATTCTAATCTTATCCATTAATCTTCCCCCTATTTTTCTTTTTCATTTTTCATTAAATCTAGCAACCATATTTGCTTTTGAAGCTAAAGAACCTTCTTTTGCATTAGTATTATAATATTTTGTAGAATCTATTATTTGTTTTTATTAGCTCTTCTCTTTTACTTTCTTCCAATGCTTGTCTTTCTTCTTCTTTTTAGCTTTTATAAAAAGCATTTTTTTATCTATACTTTGAGGAGCTAAACCTTTTTGCTCTTTTTCATTAGATTTTTAAGATTTATCTCTATCATCTCATCTATATCTATATTATCTAAATATTTATTTATAGCTAGTTGTTGAACTATTCTAGCTACAGCTGAAGCTATCCAATATAAACCAAGTCCGCAGGAAGAGTAAAAACAAAACCAAACCGACATAAGAGGCATAATAGTATTCATAGATTTCATTTGTTGTCCCATAGCAGAATCATCAGAACCTGTAGGTTGATTTTTCATCATAAGTACAGTTGAATACCACTGTGTTATACCTGCAAGTACAGGAATCAACCAAGCCCAATTTATATTATTAAAGCTCTGCCAAGGAGATGTCGCTAAATTCATTCCAAAACATATTCATACTTTCAATAGTCTTTACATTTTCTGTTAATACATTTGAAAGATTAGGAAAAATATTAGCTAATTCATTCCAATTATTAGGAGTGAATTTATATAATAAATCTATCACTTTACCTATATTTGTATAATCTGTCTTTTCTATAGGCATTCTAAGAGTATTAGCTATATCTGATATTTTTGAAGTCCAAGACGGCTCATTCATAAGTGGTGTAGCTATATTTTTCAAAATATACTCTTACTATACTAACATATAGGTATTTTTAATATAACTTGATAAAAGTGCTAAAAGTATTGGCATTTGTATAAGTAATTGAACACAGCCGCCTGTCATACTTGTTCCATATTTTTCATAAACAGCTCTCATTTCAGTTTGCTGTTTCATCATTGACTCTTGGTCTTTTTCCTTTATACTTTTTTGTATAGCTTGTATCTCAGGTTGCATTACAGACATAAGTTTTTGAAGATTTTTGTTGCTTTATTGTAAGTGGCAACATAATTATATTTATAATTATTGTAAAATATAATTATACTCCAACCTATATTTACTATTCCAAAAATTTGCCGTAACTTTGAATATAAATCCATTACATATCCAAGTATATCAGCTACCCAACCAATAATAGGTGCTGTAGATTTAGTTAAGATTATTGCTTCCAATATTCTACCTCAATATTTTTAAGGTACAGGATCATACCCACCCTTTGAAAAAGGGTTACATCTAGTATCCTCCATAAAGCTAATAAAGTTCCTTTAAAAGCCCCATACTTTTCTATAGCTTCTATAGCGTAACCGGAACAAGTTGGAGTATATACACAATGAGTTCTCCATTTCAGAGGAGAAATATATTTTCTATAAAGTCTTATTAAATATATAAAAATCTCTTTATCATATCCACTAATTCTTTTCTTTTTTCCTCAAGCTATAAATAAAATCATTTGTAATAATTCTACTATATATATATCATTATTACAATATTTAATACTATCTAAATATAATCATTTTATAAGTTTATTTTTATGTAATTTTACAAGATGCAAATAAGACTTTTTCCATAGTTTTATAATCTATATCTTTTTGCATTCATTCTTACCACAATAACTATATCATAAGACTTTTTATTTCATTAAGTCTGAATATTTCTCTTAAAAAGTCTAGTTCTATTATGCCTTACAATACTATTACCTACTTTTTTTAGAAACAGAAATACCTATTCTATTACTATCTATATGATTTTTCCAGTATATGCATTACAAGATACTTGTTTCTATAGATTTTTCCTTTATTATAAACTTTTCTAAAATCATTATTTGATTTTTATTGATGGAAAATTTTTCATTTTTATACCTTTTAATGTATCAAATAATAGAAAAAGTGGACAGTCCATAAAGACTGTCCTTTCTAATCTCTTCGACAGATTATTATGCTGATAATTTTGCTCTTCCTTTTGCTCTTCTAGCTGCTAAAACTTTTTCTACCGCCTGGAGTAGACATTCTAGCTCTAAAGCCGTGAACCTTGATCTTGATCTTTTCTTTGGTTGAAATGTCATCTTCATAATCTTGGCACCTCCTTTTTAATCCTATTCTATATAAATACAGTATCTCTCTTTTGAGAACATTCTAAGTCATTATAATTAAATAAAATCTTTAAGTCAAGTACAAAAATCTTTATTTATCAAGCACTTTTAATAATACACTCCTATTCCAAAACAAAGTATTGCACTTACTATAGCTTCCAAAACCCTTGAGTACCTATTATATATATTATAATTTGTGGTAAATTTGTAAAAGCTTTATTAGTAGCACTTGCATAATCATTTCCAAATAAGAAGTATATAGATCCCATTACTAAAATAGTATTAGTCATAGATGATAAAGCACCCTGCCAATACCAAAGCTAATTTTCTCTTTTTAATTTTATTAAAGTACAGAAATACTAAAGCCGCAACTACTCCTACAAGAATTCTAGGTACAAGACAAATTATTAAACTTTATATCTCCATGATAGCCACCCTAAACTTTCAACAAAAAGGTGAAAATACGAAACTGGTAGGATTTTGGCATAAAAGTATTTTTCCATAAACTGGTTAATCCAAATACAAGACCTATAAAAGCACCTTTCCTTGCTCCAAGTAAAATTGCCCCTATAGCAACTGTTACTTGAATTATTGTCGCATTCATGAAAACTAAAGGAATGTATCCCAGCATAGGAACTATGGCTTTGAATAATTATAATAGCTATAAACACAGACATTATTACCAAGTCAAAACTTTTTGCTTTTTCTCTCATTCATAATTAATCTCCTTAAAAAATTATTATTCTAAAATTCGGAGTTCATTATAATACTATATTTTTCACATATTTTTCTTTAATTTTTAATGTGTATAAATATGTAGATTTTATGTTTATTTTTATTATATAATCCAATCATTATCTTTTAAATTTCTTATATAAATACTTGATTTCATTCGTTGTATATTTGTTATTAAACTTTTCCACAAATTCCACATTTAAATGTTTATAAACATCTTACCTTAATACTTCTACACATAGTTATACTACAAAATGTGGAGAACTTCTGTTGCTTATTTTTCTGATATAATTACATCATTAATATAGGATGGGAATTTATGATGATTAATCTTATTAAAAGTAAATGGGAAGATGTTTTATCTTATATTCTTCATGAATATGATATAAGTAATCTTTCTTATGAAACTTGGCTTTTACCTCTTATGCCAAATTTTCTTGAAAAAGATAAAGAAGGTAATATTATTCTTCATATATCATTTAAAAATATAAATGATATAGATGATTTTTATTTCCTATGTAAATAGTAAATTTAATAAAATGCTTTGTGTTGCTATAGATATGGTTCTTGGTATCAAATGTAATATTATATTTGATGACGGTTCTTCTACAGAAAAACTAATTCTTCATTTATTAATACTAATAAAAAGACTGTAGCTATTGAGATTTTTCAAAAAGCTAATATTAATCCAAAATATAAATTTGATAATTTTTATAATAGGTCCTAGTAATAAAAATGGCTCATGCAACTTCACTTGCTGTATCAAAATCACTTGAGATATTTATAATCCTTTATTTTTATATAGTGGTCCGGGACTTGGAAAAACTCACCTTATGCATAGTATCGCTAATTCAGTTTTAGAAAAGAATCTGAAGCCAATGTCTTATATGTAACTAGTGAAAAATTTACAAATGAACTTATAGAAGCTATTAGAAGTGGTAAAAATGATAAATTTAGAGATAAATAGAAATCTCGATATGCTTTTTGATTGATGATATTCAATTTATTATTAATAAAGAAAGTACACAGGAAGAATTTTTCCATACATTTAATACTCTTTATGATAGAAAAACAAATTATTATTTCTTCTGATAAACCTCCTAAAAATCTAAAAACTCTGGATGAACGTTTAACTTCCAGATTTGAATGGGGTATTACAGCAGACATTACTCCACCTGAATACGAAACTCGTATGGCTATTTTAGAAAAAACAGGAACAAGACGGCATAGAAGTAGGTAAAGATGTTCTTCATTATATAGCTATAAATGTTCAAAAGTAATATAAGAGAATTAGAAGGTGCATTAAATAAAAATTATCGCTACCAGTAAACTTTTTAAATAATAAAAATAGATTTGAATATGGCACAAGAAGCTCTAAAAGGACTTATAAGTCCCGGAAACTCCTGTAAAAATAACAACAGATCTTATTATACAAATAGTAGCTGAACATTATGGAATTTCTAAAAATGATATTATAGGAAAAAGAAACCTAAAGAAATAGCTATTCCAAGACATATCTCCGTATATTTATGTAGAATGACAGATTCAACTTACAAGAAATAGGAAAAAGCTCTCGGTGGTAGAGATCATTCAACTATTTTGAATTCTATAAAATTCGTAGAAACTAATAAGGAAAAATAATAATAAGGATATTGTGGATAACTTAGAAATTATAAAGAAAAACTTTCTCCACATTAGACTAACAGGTTTTCAAGTGTATATAAACACACTTATTAATATGTTCATAAGCAGTATTTATCAGTATTAGAGGTGCTTTTCCACAAACTAACAGTCCCTACTAATACTAATACTAAAATACATTATATATTTAAAACATTTTTCGCAATGAAAGGTAACTTACAATGAAATTAATTTTTAAGAAAAGAGGCTTTATTTTCAGCCTTAAATATAGTATCAAAAGCTATTACAGGAAGAACTACAAATCCTATTTTTAGAATGTATACTTTTGATGCTTCAACTTCAATTATTAAACTTTGCAAATGATGAAGAAATCGCAATAGAAACTACTGTAGAAGGGAAATAATAGAAAAAGGGAAAATAGCCTTTAAATGCAAAGCTTATTTATGATATAATAAGAAAGCTTTGATGCAGAAGGTAGAGATATAATTATAGAAACTAATAATTTATTAACAACTATAAGTTGTGATAAAGCTTTACATTTAATATACAAGGAATGGATGGAGAAGAATTTAATTATCTTCCTTATATAGAAAAAAATGCTTATATATCTATATCTACAATTTACTTTAAAAGAATCAATAAGACAAACAATTTTTCTGTAGATAATAATGACAGTAATAAAAATGATGTCCGGAGAATTATTAGAAGTAGAGGGAAATAAATTAAAATTTGTAAGCTTGGACGGACATAGAATATCTATGAAAATATAATAATGAAAGATATTTATGAAAATGTAAAAAGTTGTAGTTCCTTCAAAAACACTAAAATGAACTTAGTAAAATAATAAGTTCTGATAATGAAAAAGAGGTTTTTCATTTATTTTTAGCAAAAATCATATTTTATTTGAATTTGATAATACCAGTGTTGTATCAAGATTAATAGATGGAGAATATTTTAAAAATAGATCATATGTTACTTGCTGATTATGAAACTAAGTTTGTTATCAATAGAAATAAACTTTTATCAAGTATAGACTCAAGCTATGACGCTTATAAGAGAGATGATCATAAACCTATTATTCTTGATATAAAAAGGAAATATATTAAAACTGAAAGTTGAATCTTCAATAGGTAGTATGGATATAGATTTAGATTGTGAAATTTCTGCAAAGATTTGATGATAGTATTCAATCCTAAATTTTTAATAGATGCATTAAAAGTTATAGAAGATGAAAATGTTAATTTATATGACTAATGCAAAAATCTCCTTGTTTCATAAGAGATAATGAGGAAAAATATATATATTTAATACTTCCTGTAAATTTCATAGCTTAGGAGAAATATGGAAAATATAAAAATAAAAGGATGAGTATATAAAATTAGAGCAAGCCTTAAAACTTACAGGTGAATTTGAAATAGGCTCTGATGCAAAATATGCTATAAAAATGGAGAGGTTTTTAGTAAATAAAGAGCCGGAGTATCAAAGAGGTAAAAATTAAGAAACGGTGATACATTTACTTTTTAATAAACATGATTATAAAATCATTGAATTACTGAATTATAGAAATTATATAAATGAAAATATAATTTTTGATAAAGGAATAAATATATTATATGGAGATAATGCACAAGGAAAAACTAATATACTTGAAGCTATATATCTTTCTATAACGTCTAAATCCCATCGTTCTTCTAATGATAAAGAATTAATAAATTTTAGTAAAGATGAAAGTCATATAAAGCTTTATAATAGAGAAAAAAGAAATAGAAAATCGTATAGATATACACATAAGGAAGAATAAATCAAAAGGGATAGCTATAAATTCCTTTAGCTTTAAAAAGAGCTCAGTGAGTTATTTGGAATGGCAAATGTCATATTTTTCACCTGAAGATCTAGGAATTATAAAAATGGACCTTCAGAGAGAAGAAAATTTATAGATATGGAACTTTGTCAATTAGATAAAAATATATTTACATTCTTTAATGGAATACAATAAGATTTTTAAATCAAAGAAATAAGCTGTTAAAAGAAAATAGGTTTTCAAAACTGATTTAGAGGATACTTTAGATATTTGGGATGCTCAACTTATAAAATATGGAAAAGAAATTATAAAACAAAGAGAGTATTTTATATATTTGTTAAATAATATAATAAAGGATATACATTCGGAATTAACTACAAATAAAGAAGAACTCGAAGATAGTTTATGATAAAATGTCAGTATAGAAGAATTTGAAAATAAATTAAAATACAGAGATAATGATTTGAGACTTAAAAATACTAATATAGGTCCACATAGAGATGACATTGCTATTAAATTTAATAAAAATGAAATAATAGATGTTAGAAAATTTGCTTCTCAAGGTCAGCAAAGAACGGTTGCACTGTCATTAAAATTAGCAGAGATAGAATTAGTTAAAGATTTCACATCTGATTATCCCATACTTTTACTAGATGATGTATTATCAGAATTAGATGAATCCAGACAAACAAAATTATTAGATAGTATAAAAACATATTCAAGCTATAATAAGTTGTACAGGTATAGAGGATTTTATAAATAGAAATATGTCTATAGGAAAAACTTTTTAGTAAAAATGGAAAAGTAAGTAGTGATATAAAATAAAGGAGATTGTTATGAGTACAGAATATGATGCTCGCAGATACAAATACTTGAAGGTCTTGAAGCAGTAAGAAAAAGACCGGGTATGTATATAGGCTCAATTTCTTCAAGAGGTTTGCATCATCTTGTATATGAAATTGTTGATAACTCAGTAGATGAAGCTTTAGCAGGATTTTGTAAAACTATAGAGGTTACTATAAATAAAGATAATTCTATAACTGTTTTTAGATGATGGAAGAGGTATTCCTGTAGATATACAAAAAGCAGGTATACCGGCATTGGAAGTAGTATTTACAATATTACATGCCGGTGGAAAATTTGGCGGTGGAGGCTACAAAGTATCAGGAGGTTTACATGGTGTTGGTGCTTCAGGGTTGTAAATGCTTTATCTAAAAACTTGGAAGTAAGAGTTTATAAAAAAATGGTAAAATCCATGAAATGAAGTTTGAGCGTGGAAATGTTTTAAAAACTTGAGATAGTTGGAAAATGTGAAGAAGATAAGCATGGAACAGAAGTAAGGTTTTTACCTGATGATACGATATTTGAAGAAACTATATACGATTACGATATTTTAAAAGTTAGATTAAGAGAAACTGCATTTTTGACTAAAGATTTTAAAGATTAAATTAATAGATAAAAGAGTAGAAGATAAACAAGATATATTCCATTATGAAGGTGGTATAAAAAGGAATTTGTAGAATATCTTAATAAAGGTAAAGAAGCTATTTATTCCAATGTTTTGTATTGTGAAGGTGAAAAAGAAAAAGTTTATGTAGAAGTAGCTTTACAACATAATGATAGTTTTACTGAAAATATATATACTTTTGTTAATAATATAAATACTCCGGAAGGAGGAACACATTTAACAGGTTTTAAAAATGCTTTGACAAAAACTTTTTAATGATTATGCAAGAAAAATAAATTACTAAAAGATAATGAAGATAATTTAGCAGGAGAAGATATAAGAGAAGGATTAACCGCTATTATATCAGTTAAAGTATCAGAACCTCAATTTGAAGGACAAACTAAGCAAAAATTAGGAAATTCAGAAGCGGCAATAGCTGTAAATGGAATAGTTTCTGAGCAACTTACTTACTTTTTAGAGCAAAATCCTAGTATTGCTAAAATTATTTGTGAAAAAGCAATATTAGCCCAAAGAGCTAGAGCCGCAGCCAGAAAAGCTAGAGATTTAACAAGAAGAAAATCAGCTTTAGATGGTTTAAAACTACCGGTAAGTTAGCTGATTGTTCAAGTAAGAATGCCAGTGAATGTGAAATTTTTATCGTAGAGGGAGATTCAGCCGGCGGTTCTGCAAAGTCGGCAAGAAAAAGAGACACTCAAGCTATTTTACCTCTTAGAGGAAAGATTTTAAATGTAGAAAAAGCTAGAATAGATAAGGTGTTTTCTAATGCTGAAATAAGAGCTATGATAACTGCATTTGGAACAGGTATACATGAAGAGTTTGATATTTCAAAGCTTAGATATAATAAAATTATCATTATGACAGATGCCGATGTAGATGGATCACATATAGATACATTAATGCTTACTTTTTATATAGATTTATGCCTGAACTTATAAAAGAAGGACATGTATATTTAGCTCAACCACCATTATATAAATTGGATAAAAAGGGTTTGGTATGCTATAGTGATGAAGAGTTAAATAATATATTAAATGAAGTTGGAAGAGATGGAAGCAATAAAATTCAACGATATAAGGGACTTGGAGAAATGGATGCCGAACAATTGTGGGAAACAACTATGGATCCTGAAAAGAAGAATTTTATTAAAAGTAGTTATAGATGAAGAAAAACAGTTTAACTGAAACAGATTTAACATTTACTACTCTTATGGGAGATGAAGTAGAGCCTAGAAGAGAATTTATAGAAAAATAATGCTAAATATGTTCAAAAACCTTTGATATATATATAAGGAGCTAATTTATGGAAGCTAATGTTTTCGATAAAGTAAATGAAATAGACTTAAAGAAAACTATGGAGAAGTCCTATATAGACTATGCAATGAGTGTTATAGCCTCAAGGGCTTTACCTGACATAAGAGATGGACTAAAACCTGTTCAAAGAAGAGTGTTATACTCTATGATAGAATTAAATAACGGTCCTGATAAACCACATAGAAAGTGTGCTCGTATAGTCGGTGATACTATGGGTAAGTATCATCCACATGGAGATTCTTCTATATATGGTGCTTTGGTTAATATGGCACAAGAGTGGTCTATGAGATATCCTCTAGTAGATGGACATGGAAATTTTGGTTCTATAGATGGTGATGGTGCTGCAGCTATGAGATATACTGAAGCAAGACTTAGTAAAATTGCTATGGAAATGCTCTCAGATATAAATAAAGATACTGTAGATTTTGCACCTAATTTTGATGATACTGAAAAAGAGCCTGTAGTATTACCATCAAGATTTCCTAATTTACTTGCAAATGGAACTACGGGTATTGCTGTAGGTATGGCTACAAATATACCACCACATAATTTAAGAGAATTAATAGATGCTGTAAATAAAATAATTGAATATAGGATAGAGAATAAAGAAATCTTTATAGAAGATATATTAGAAATAGTAAAAAGGACCTGATTTTTCCTACCGGAGCTAATATTTTAGGTAAATCGGGAATAAATGAAGCTTATAGAACAGGAAAAGGAAAAATAAAAGTAAGAGCTGTAACTAGTATAGAAGCTATGAGTAATGGAAAAAAATAGAATTATAGTTACAGAATTACCATATCTTGTTAATAAATCTAGACTGATAGAAAAATAGCTGAGTTGGTAAACGATAAGAAAGTAGAAGGTATAACTGAACTTAGAGATGAATCTAACAGAGAAGGAATGAGAATAGTTATAGAATTACGTCGTGATGTAAATGCGGAGTTATTCTAAATAGACTCTATAAACATACACAAATGCAAGAAACATTTGGTGTAAATATGCTTTCTTTAGTTGATAATGAACCTAAAACTCTTAATATTTTAGATATGTTAAAATATTATCTAAAACATCAAGAAGAAGTTATTACTAGAAGAACTAAGTATGATTTAAATAAAAGCACAGGAAAGAGCTCATATCTTAGAAGGTTTATTAAAAGCTTTAGATAATATAGATGAAATAATTAAAATTATACGTGCCAGTGCTAATGTATCAATAGCAAAAACAGAATTAATAAATAGATTTTTCTTTTAGTGATGCTCAGGCTCAAGCTATAGTAGATATGCGTTTGCGTGCTCTTACAGGACTTGAGAGAGATAGATTACTTGCAGAGTATAATGAATTACAGGAGAAAATAAAATATTATTTGGAAATATTAGCTAATGAAAGTCTTCTTTTATCTGTTATAAGAGATGAAATTAATATAATAAAAAGATAAAATATGGAGATGACAGAAGAACAGGTTTTATACAAGATGATGATATAGAAGATGAAGATCTTATACCAAATGAAGATACAGTAATAGCTATAACTAAACTTGGCTATATCAAAAGAATGAGTCCTGATAATTTTAAATCTCAAAATAGAGGTGGAAAAGGTATAAAAAGGTATGCAAACAATTGAAGATGATTTCATGAAGATATCATAATGACACATACCCATAATTATTTAAGCTTTTTCACTAATAAAGGTAGAGTATTTAGAATTAAAAGCATATAAAATACCTGATGCAACTAGAACATCCAGAGGTGTAGCTATAGTTAATCTTCTACAATTATTACCTGAAGAAAAATAAGTGCAATAATTCCTAACGAAGATAATAAGGAAGATAAATATCTACTTATGGCTACAAAGAAAGGTATGATAAAGAAAACTAATCTAAAAAGAGTTTGAAAATATAAGGAAGAATGGTCTTATAGCTATTTTTACTAAGAGATGATGATGAACTTATAGAAGTAAAACTACAGATGGAAATATGGATTTAGTTTTAATATCAAAACAAGGTAGATGTATTTATATTAATGAAAAAGATATAAGAGAAACCGGACGTAGTTCTATGGGAGTAAAGGAATGCGTCTTGATTTACTGGATGAAGTAATTGGAATGCAACTTACTATTCAAGGTAACATCTATTACTTGTATCAGAATATGAGCATAGGAAAAAGAACTCTTTAGATGAATTTAGTTTACAAAAAGAGGTGGAAAAAGGTATTGTTGCTATAAACCTAGTGAGAAAACAGGAGATTTAGTAGGTGCAAAATTAATGATGATAATAGAGAAATATTTCATTATTACTAATAAGGAATACTTATAAGAATAGATGCAGATAAAATATCATTACTTAGTAGATATGCTTCCAGGTGTTAAACTTATAGATATAGACAAAGAGAGTGATATAAAAGTTGCAAGTATTGCTAAGGTTAGAGAAAATAAAGATAATGAAGAATTAGAAAATACAGAAGAAAATTAAGGATGAAAATTAGGGGCAGTAGATAAAAATCTAGTGTCTCTTTTTAAAGGAGAAGCAAATAATGAAATTGGTCAAGATTAATTATTATGATGCTTGGAATATATGATATCCCATACTATATATTTGCTAAATAAATATTAGCAAAATTCAAATAAATATACTCAAGAAGAAAAATATTCTTTAATAAGAGATATAGCAATAAAAAAGCTAATAAAAAGGAAGAATAGAAGTAGAGATTAATGGAAATGAAAAATTACCTAAAGAATGCGGATATTTAATTTGTCCAAATCATCAAGGATATTATGATACTTTAGCTATAATGGAGGCACAAGATAAACCGTTTGGAATAGTTATAAAAAGAAATATAGTAATATAATATTAGTAAAGCAAGTTATAAGTATATTGAAAGGAATACCTATAGATACAGAAGATATGAGAGATTCCATGAAAGGTAATCAAAAATGTATCAGATAAACTTAGTCAAGCTTATAATTTTCTTATATTTCCGGAAGGAACAAGATCTCATAAAGGGAATAATTTATTAGAAATGAAAGTTGGAGCTTTAAATCTGCAACTATGGTTAAAGCACCTATGGGTACCTGTAGCATTAATAGATTGTTTTAAACCTTTTGATGAGAAAGGTTTAAAAAGTAAAAGTAAGTCTGCTTATCTAGAACCTTTATATTATGAAGAGTATAAAAATATGAAAACTATGAGAGATAGCTAAGCAGTGAAAGATAGAATACAAGCTTATATAGATAGTAAAAATAATAAAACACAAGATATAGCTAGACTTGAAAAAGATTATAGCAAAATATATTGACAATAACAAGATATATCTTGTATATAATACAAAAAGTCTTTTTGAAAAAGATAGTTGGAGAAATACTCAAGAGGCGAAGAGGCCCTGCTAAGGGTGTGGTCAGCAACCAGCGTGAGGGTTCAAACCTCTTCTCCGTTTCTAAATTATTTTAAAAAGTTATTGATATGATTTAGAAGATATGATATAGTAAATGAGTTGCCCTATAAAGGGCAAATGAAAAAGAACCTTGAAAATCAAAGATTAAAACAGTACATATAACCCTGAAATTTCTTTAAAAAGAAAATTTCAAGAATGTAAAAACAACCTTAACAGTAAAGGAAGATAAGTCGAACTTATGAAAATAGAGTAGATTTATCAAAGGATAACTGCCAGTGCAATTAGAGAGATTAAACTTTAAGATGAGAGTTTGATCCTGGCTCAGGATGAACGCTGGCGGCGTGCTTTAACACATGCAAGTCGAACGAGTGTTTATTCGAAAAGTTCTTCGGATAGAGAATAGATACTTAGTGGCGGACGGGTGAGTAACGCGTGGGTAACCTGCCTCACACAGGGGATAACAGTTGGAAAACGACTGCTAATACCGTCATAAGACCACAGCACCGCATGGTGCAGGGGTAAAATTTATCGGTATGAGATGGACCTGCGTCTGATTAGATAGTTGGTGGGGTAGAAGCCTACCAAGTCAACGATCAGTAGCCGACCTGAGAGGGTGATCGGCCACATTGGGACTGAGACACGGCCCAAACTCCTACGGGAGGCAGCAGTGGGGAATATTGGACAATGGGGGAAACCCTGATCCAGCAACGCCGCGTGAGTGAAGAAGTATTTCGGTATGTAAAGCTCTATCAGCAGGGGAAGAAAATGACGGTACCTGACTAGAAGCCCGGCTAACTACGTGCCAGCAGCCGCGGTAATACGTAGGGGGCAAGCGTTATCCGGATTTACTGGGTGTAAAGGGAGCGTAGACGGCATAGCAAGTCTGAAGTGAAAGCCCGGGGCTCAACCCGCGAACTGCTGAAACTCCAAGCTAGAGTGTCGGAGAGGTAAGTGGAATTCCCAGTGTAGCGGTGAAATGCGTAGATATTGGGAGGAACACCGGTGGCGAAGGCGGCTTACTGGACGATAACTGACGTTGAGGCTCGAAGGCGTGGGTAGCAAACAGGATTAGATACCCTGGTAGTCCACGCAGTAAACGATGAATACTAGGTGTCGGGAGGATTAACCTTTCGGTGCCGTCGCAAACGCAGTAAGTATTCCACCTGGGGAGTACGTTCTGCAAGAATGAAACCTCAAAGGAATTGACGGGGACCCGCACAAGCGGTGGAGCATGTGGTTTAATTCTGAAGCAACGCGAAGAACCTTACCAAATCTTGACATACCCTATGACAGACAAGTAAGTTGTCCTTCCTTCGGGACATAGGGATACAGGTGGTGCATGGTTGTCGTCAGCTCGTGTCGTGAGATGTTGGGTTAAGTCCCGCAACGAGCGCAACCCTTGTCCTTAGTAGCCAGCAGTAAGATGGGCACTCTAGGGAGACTGCCAGGGATAACCTGGAGGAAGGTGGGGATGACGTCAAATCATCATGCCCCTTATGATTTGGGCTACACACGTGCTACAATGGCGTAAACAAAGAGAAGCGAGCCTGCGAGGGGGAGCAAATCTCAAAAATAACGTCTCAGTTCGGATTGTAGGCTGCAACTCGCCTACATGAAGCTGGAATCGCTAGTAATCGCGAATCAGAATGTCGCGGTGAATACGTTCCCGGGTCTTGTACACACCGCCCGTCACACCATGGGAGTCAGCAATGCCCGAAGTCAGTGACCTAACCGCAAGGAAGGAGCTGCCGAAGGCAGGGCAGGTAACTGGGGTGAAGTCGTAACAAGGTAGCCGTATCGGAAGGTGCGGCTGGATCACCTCCTTTCTAAGGAAGAGAGTAGGGGTTGTGGGTACTGTTTAATCTTAGATTTAAGAGGGGATAAATATTCCGGTGTCGATGCGACTAGGGGACACACCCGTTCCCATCTCGAACACGACGGTTAAGACTTAGTCGGCCGATGGTACTATACTGGAGACGGTATGGGAGAGCAGGTGGATGCCGGATTTTTTAAAAAATGAATAGAGTTTACTATTCATTAAAACAGTTAAGAGATTGAATGTTTTAATGAGTGGTAAACACTCAAGAAATCGTACCTTGAAAACTGCATATCAAACGAGATTAAGAAGAATGAAACAGTAAAATGGCATTGCGTGTTAGTAGTGCAATACCATTAATTCATTTATCTTAGACATCCGAGGTGATAATAACTAGAGTTATTATCCAAACAAACTAAAATATTGTAAACACAATGTAAAGAAACTAAAACCGACCAACAAGATACACGCTAGTATCTAAAGATTATCCTACCGCAAGGATAAGAGTTGGTTAAACATAAAGAGCGCAGGGTGAATGCCTTGGCACTAAGAGCCGAAGAAAGACGTGATAAGCTGCGAAAAGCTACGGGAAGAAGCAAATATTCAATCGATCCGTAGATGTCTGAATGGGGAAACCCACTTAAGAAGACCTCTAAGTATCCATGTCTGTAAACTACATAGGGTACAGAGGGGAACCCGGTGAACTGAAACATCTAAGTAGCCGGAGGAAAAGAAAGAAAAATCGATTCTGGGAGTAGTGGCGAGCGAAAGTGGAGGAGCCCAAACCTATCTGCGTGCAGATGGGGGTTAAGGACTGCAATAAGTTACTGATGAGATTACCAGAATAGGTTTTGGAAAAGCTAGCAAAAAAGCGTGAGAGCCGTGTACAGGAAAGTTAAGTCAGACAAGCAGAATCCAAAGTACCACGAGACACGAGAAACCTTTGTGGGAAGTCGGGGGGACCACCCTCCAAGGCTAAATACTACTTAGTGACCGATAGAGAAATAGTACTGTGAAGGAAAGGTGAAAAGAACCCCGGGAGGGGAGTGAAAGAGAACCTGAAACCCTGTGTTTACAAACTGTGGAAGTGCAATACTCAGTAAAGCACAACCGCGTACTTTTTGTAGAACGGTCCGGCGAGTTACACTTTACTGGCGAGGTTAAGCACTAAAGGTGCGAAGCCGAAGGGAAACCAAGTCTTAATAGGGCGAAAGTCAGTGGGAGCAGACCCGAAACCGGGTGATCTATCCATGTCCAGGTTGAAGTTTTCGTAAAAGAGAATGGAGGACCGAACTCACATCCGTTGAAAAGGGTGGAGATGAGGTGTGGATAGGGGAGAAATTCCAATCGAACCCGGAGATAGCTGGTTCTCCTCGAAATAGTTTTAGGACTAGCCTCGTTAGAGTCTGCTGGAGGTAGAGCACTGAATTTTTGCGGGGGCGTCAAAGCTTACCAATGAATATCAAACTCCGAATGCCATGCCAGATGATTAACGGGAGTCAGACTACACGAGATAAGTTGGGTAGTCAAAAGGGAAAGAGCCCAGACCTACAGCTAAGGTCCCAAAGTATGTGTTAAGTGGAAAAGGATGTGGGATTTCGAAGACAACTAGGATGTTGGCTTAGAAGCAGCCATACATTCAAAGAGTGCGTAATAGCTCACTAGTCGAGAGGTCCTGCGCCGAAAATGTCCGGGGCTAAAACACAACACCGAAGCTTAGGAAGTAGAAATACTTGGTAGAGGAGCATTCTTACAAGCGTAGAAGCTGTATCGGAAGAAGCAGTGGAGAAGTAAGAAGAGAGAATGCCGGAATGAGTAGCGAGAAAGAGGTGAGAATCCTCTTGGCCGAATATCTAAGGTTTCCAGAGTAAAGCTGATCTGCTCTGGGTAAGTCGGGGCCTAAGGCAAGGTCGAAAGACGTAGTCGATGGACAACAGGTTTAGATTCCTGTACTGCATATAATCAGAACTGTAGGGACACAGAGACGTAAGCGAACCCGGGAAAGCAAAGACCCAGGGGCAAGCGAGGTATCCGTATGGTAGGAAAAACCGCCATGCAAAGGAGAAAGCGTTATGCGAAGCGAAACACAAGTAGTGAAGTCGGGTAAAAGGAGCTGTCAAGAAAAAGCTGCTATTGTATTATATGTACCCGTACCGTAAACCGACACAGGTGGATGAGGAGAGAATCCTAAGGCCGGCGGGAGAAGCATTGTTAAGGAACTCGGCAAAATGACCCCGTAACTTCGGGAGAAGGGGTACCGTGAGAGCTTGGTCACAGAAAATAGGCTCAAGCAACTGTTTAGCAAAAACACAGGTCTATGCGAAACCGAAAGGTGAGGTATATGGGCTGACGCCTGCCCGGTGCTGGAAGGTTAAGAGGAGATGTTAGGAAACGAAGCATTGAATTTAAGCCCCAGTAAACGGCGGCCGTAACTATAACGGTCCTAAGGTAGCGAAATTCCTTGTCGGGTAAGTTCCGACCCGCACGAAAGGCGTAATGATTTGAGCACTGTCTCGACAATGCACCCGGTGAAATTGAAGTACCAGTGAAGATGCTGGTTACCTGCGCCAGGACGGAAAGACCCCATGGAGCTTTACTCTAGTTTGATACTGGGATTCGATAATACCCTGTACAGGATAGGTGGGAGACGAAGATATGGACGCCAGTCTGTCAGGAGTCGCCGTTGGGATACCACCCTTGTATTATTGGATTTCTAACCCTGCGCCCATTAGCTGGTCAGGGGACACTGTCAGATGGGGAGTTTGATTAGCGGTCGCCTCCGAAAGAGTATCGGAGGCGCTCAAAGGTTCCTCAGAATGGTCGGAAACCATTTAAAGAGTGCAAAGGCATAAGGGAGCTTGACTGCGACACTGACGGGTGGAGCAGGTAGGAAACTAGGACTTAGTGATCCGGTGGTTTTACGTGGGAAAGCCATCGCTCAACGGATAAAAGCTACCCTGGGGATAACAGGCTTATCACTCCCAAGAGTTCACATCGACGGAGTGGTTTGGCACCTCGATGTCGGCTCATCGCATCCTGGGGCTGAAGTCGGTCCCAAGGGTTGGGCTGTTCGCCCATTAAAGCGGTACGCGAGCTGGGTTCAGAACGTCGTGAGACAGTTCGGTCCCTATCCGGCGTGGGCGTAAGATATTTGAGAGGAGCTGTCCTTAGTACGAGAGGACCGGGATGGACTGACCACTGGTGGACCTGTTGGGTAGCAACCCATGGCAGGGTAGCCAAGTCGGGAAAGGATAAACGCTGAAGGCATCTAAGCGTGAAGCCCACCTCAAGATGAGATATCTCATGCGAAAGCAGTAAGACCCCTTAGAGACTATGAGGTAGATAGGGTCAAGGTGTAAGTACAGTAATGTACTCAGCTGATGATTACTAATAGGTCGAGGGTTTAACCAAGAAGTCGGTTAGGTGTTTAGTGATGAAGTTTGATGTGTAGTTTTTGCAAGGTATGATATTAGGCTATTATGTATGGCCCAATGGCTCAGTTGGTTAGAGCGCCGCCCTGTCACGGCGGAGGTCGTCGGTTCGAGTCCGATTTGGGTCGTTGATACTTGACAAAAGTATATAAATATGTTATATTTGTACCTACGGGATCATAGCTCAGCTGGGAGAGCATCTGCCTTACAAGCAGGGGGTCATAGGTTCGAGCCCTATTGGTCCCATTTTGCAAATATAATAATAGAGCATATTATTTAATATGCCGATATGGCTCAATTGGCATGAGCAGCTGATTTGTAATCAGCAGGTTATCGGTTCGAGTCCGATTATCGGCTTTATTGCTTTTAGCAATATGAATGGGGGAATTCCCGAGTGGCCAAAGGGGACAGACTGTAAATCTGCTGGCACTGCCTTCGGTGGTTCGAATCCACCTTCCCCCACTTACCAAACACATTAGGACGGATATACTCGCCTGATGATATTATTATCGCGGGGTAGAGCAGTCTGGAAGCTCGTCGGGCTCATAACCCGGAGGTCGCAGGTTCAAATCCTGTCCCCGCAATTCTGCCTTGGTAGCTCAGTTGGTAGAGCAGAGGACTGAAAATCCTCGTGTCACTGGTTCGATTCCGGTCCAAGGCATTTAATATTAATATGGGATACTAGCTCAGGTGGTAGAGCACTTGACTTTTAATCAAGTTGTCCCGGGTTCGAGTCCCGGGTGTCTCATGAATAAAGACTTAGGTATTTAATTGATAGGTACTTAGGTCTTTTTTATTTCTTCTTATAATTATAGTATTGGCTCTTTGTCAAGGGGTTGGGGTGATTATTGTGAGTATAAGACTTGGTCTTATACTCACTTTTTGAAACAGATAAGAAAATACGGTTTCTAAAGTTTTTAAAGTTTCTATAACCGTAAGCATTTCTTTTATGACTTTAATTTTATCATTGGCTTCTTCAGTAAAGTCATTACTATAAGGGCATTAGAACCTTATTATTGTTAAAAATAAACATATAGATAAAAATTATTAATACATATATAGATAGAAAAACGATATTATTAGTTTCTGGTTTGGGTTTGTAGCTCTTATAATATTATTAATAGTTGTAACATATAGATATATAAAATATGATATACGGATCCGCAAAAGCATTAATATCTATAATATCAGGTGGATTTAAACCAAGTTTTTCAGCTTTTACCTTCCCTTTTGTAATTAGTGCTATAGCATTAAAAACAAAGTATAGTATTTTTGGAAAGTTAGGATATATAAATCCTGTTTTAAATATACTACTTTTTATTAGAAATAATAGTAGCTATAGTATTTGTAGTATATGTATATATAAGTTTTGTAAAGCTTTTGTTTACAAATAAATAGAAAATGTATATTATATATGAATATAAAAATAAAAATTTTTGTAATGAAAAATATAGAAGTATAAATTACTTTTTGTAGAAGTAAGCAATACTTCTATTTTTTGTTTTAAAAAAAGTAATTTAATTATAAGTAGGTAAATTATTTTATAATTATATTTTTAGTATGTATTTTATATGGAGCTAAAGACTATATTAACTTCTTGTTGATAGATTTTTGATTTAGAAAAAGACGGTATAAATATATGATAAAAAGCAAAAGTGGTAAAAATATTATATTTATACATAAAATATATAGATAAATAAATCTTAATAACATAAAGAATTATGATTTTGAATAAAAATATTCATATTTATAGTAAAAAAAGTGCTATAAAAAACGAGTATGCATAGATATTTTTATGAAATTTACTGTTATAATATTGAAAAATATAAATATATATAGGGAGGAAACATATGAAACTAAAAAGAGTTGCAGCAGTAGCAATGAGTGGTTTAATGATTTTAAATGTTTTAAATCTGGATACATTAGCATTTCAAGGCTCTATAAAAGTATTAAGTGAAGATGGAAATATAAAATCTCAAACTAATTCATTACCGGAACGCATTTTTCCTAACGAATATAGTATAGATAGTAGAACACAAAATTTTGATAATAATTGGCGTTTTACTATGGGAGATATAGCAGGTGCAGAGTCTAAAAATTTTAATGATTCTAAATGGAGAGAACTTAATTTACCACATGATTATAGTATAGAGCAGGAGTTTTCAAGTAAGATGGAAGCTGAAAGCGGATATTTACTCGTGGTACAGCTTGGTATAGAAAGAAATTTACTTTACCGGTAGAAGCCGCTTCTAAAGATGTTAGAATAGATTTTGATGGTATATATATGAATGCCACAGTTTACATAAATGGTCATAAATTAGGAATGCATCATTATGGATATACTCCGTTTTCTTTTGATATAACAAAATATTTAGATTTTTCCGGAGAGAATGTTATTGCAGTAAAAGTAGATCATAAGACTCCTTCCAGCAGATGGTATTCGGGAAGTGGTATATATAGAAGTGTAAATTTAAGTATAAACAATAAGCTTCACATTGATTTATGGGGAATTAAAGTAGATACTCCTGATTTAAAAATAATACAACAAATCCTAAGGTAAGAATTAAATCTAATATAAGAAATACCTCTAATGAGAGTAAAAATTTTGTTGTGGTAAATACTATATATAATGGAGAAACAGAGGTTACAAGTATTACTTCCGAACAAATAGAAGTAAGTGCTAATGCAAATACAGAAATAATTTCAGAAGCCAGTGTAAATAATCCTGATTTATGGAGTATAAGTAATCCTAAATTATATAAATTAAGAACAGATATAAAAGTAGGAGATGATATAGTAGATACATATTATACAGATTTTGGATTTAGATATTTTTGATTTTAATAAAAATACGGGGTTTAGTTTAAATGGTCAAAATATGAAATTAAAAAGGTGTCTGTATGCACCATGATCAAGGAGGCTTTTAGGAGCTGTTGCAAATGAAGCTGCAATAAGACGACAGGTGGAAATATTAAAAGATATGGGATGTAATTCAATAAGAGTTACACATAATCCGGCTGCTAAAACTTTATTAGATATATGTGATGAATTAGGTGTATTAGTTATAGACGAGGCTTTTGACGGTTGGCATAAAAAGAAAAATGGAAATATAAATGATTATTCATCACATTTTGAGAAATCTATAGAAGCTGATAATGAAATACTTGGTGCCTCTAGTAATATGAAATGGTATGAGTTTGATTTGGCAGCTATGATAAATAGTGCTTATAACTCTCCATCTGTTATTATGTGGTCTCTTGGAAATGAGATATTAGAAGGCGTTACGGATGGTTCTAACGGATATGAAGAGTTGTCAGTAGATTTAGCAAGACTTGGAAATAGCCTTGATGCTACAAGACCTGTAACAATAGGTGATAACAGATTAAAGAGTCAAGGAAATACTAATAATATATATGCCAGAATAGATCAAAATTTAGCAAATGCAGGTGGCGTAGTAGGTCTTAATTATGCAAATGGGTCACAATACGATTTTTGGCATAATTTAAAACCTGATTGGCCATTATATGCTTCTGAGACTGTTTCAAGTATAAATAGTAGAGGGATATATAAGATTAATGGATATACCGGAAATCAGAATGCGAGTAAGCAATTAACAGCTTATGATAAGTCAAAGGTAGGCTGGGGTGCTATGGCAAGTGAAGGTTGGTATGAGATAATAAAGAGAGATTATCTTGCAGGTGAGTATGTATGGACAGGTTTTGATTATATAGGAGAGCCGACTCCTTATAATGGAACAGGTGGAGGAGCAATAGGTTCTTGGCCATCTCCAAAGAACTCATATTTCGGTATTATAGATACAGCAGGATTTCCTAAAGACAGTTAGTATTTATATAGAAGTTTATGGAATGAGGACAATACTACTTTGCATATATTGCCGACTTGGAATGAAAAATGTAGTAGAAAAGATAGGGAAAAATAAAGTTCCGGTAGTAGTTTATTCTAATGCAAAGAGTGTCAGACTTTTATTCACTCCTATAAATGGAGAGGAAAGAGATTTGGGGGCTTAGAGCTTTTACAGAAGAAAATACAGGACTTTATAAATATCAAATATATAAAGGAGAAGGTAAATCTAATATAGAATATGAAAATCTGTATTTAACTTGGAAGGTTCCTTATGAAGCAGGTACCTTAAGGGCGGTAGCTTTATAGTGATAATGCAGGAACACAAGTTATAGGTGAAACTACAGGAAGAAATATAGTTAAGACAACAGGAGAAGCTAAAAATTGTACTCAAACAATACAAAGCAGAGGATGATTTATTAGCAGATGGTAAAGATTTAGCTTATATTGAGGTTGATGTAGTAGATAATGAAGGAAATATTATACCTGATGCAAGCAATGATATAACTTTTTGAAATAAGCGGTGAAGGTAGTTTAGTAGGTTTAGATAATGGTAATCCTATAGATCATACTTCATATAAAGCAAAATCATAGAAGAGTATTTTTCCGGTAAAGCTTTTAGCTATAGTACAAACTAGTGAAAAATGAAGGTAAAATAACTATAAATGCAAGTTCAGATGGTTTAACATCTGCCAGTCTTACATTAAATAGTGAGAAAGTAGAACATGATAATAGCGAAGGTGAAGTTAGAGTTAAGAATTATTATATGTCTAAAAAAATTATTATGTGAAAAAAAGGATACTATCCTATATTACCTGAAAAATAACAGTTGCTTATACAAATGATAAAGAATTAGAAGAAAGTATTGCTTGGGAAAGTATTACTGAAGAACAAATAAATAAAGTTGGTAGTTTTGAAGTAAAAAGGTAAGCTGGCTAATGGAAAAAGAAGTGTTTGTAAATATAAATATTATTGATAAGGTAGCAGCCTTACTTAATTATTCAACAACTACACCTATTGGAGTAAAGGCAATTTTACCTGAATCAAGACCGGCAGTTCTGGAAAATGGTGAAATACTAAAGGTTGACTTTCCTGTTATATGGGAAGATATTGATGAAAATTCTTATTCTAATGCAGGAATAATAAAGGTATCAGGAAAAGCAGAGGTACTAGGTGAAAAAAATAAATGTAGAAGCCAGTATAAGAGTACAAAATGAGACTATAAGATTAGGAGATAGTATTTCCAACCAAGCCTTAAGAGTAACACAAGAAATAGGAGGAGCAAATCCTAGTGATACCTTTAGATGCTATTAAAAGATGGTTCTATAGCTTCGTATGCAAATTCCTCCGGGGGAGCAAATCCATATATATGGAGTAACTGGAATGCCGCTCAAGCAGGAACGACAGAGGCGGAACTTACTTAGAATATGCAACTCAACAAAGGTTGGGACAAGTAGTTATTTATTTTTGCTAAAGATGGAGGTTCGCTTAGATATCCCGATGCAAAATACTACAAGATTATATGTTTCAGAGGATGGAACTAATTGGACAGAACTCGTTACTGAGGAGAATATAGGAGAAGATGAAATAAGTGAAAAATGTAAAAGCATATACTTATAATTTTAATCCTACAACATTTACATTTATAAAAAGCGGTTGTTAAAAATTCGACAGTTAATACAGGTACAAGATGGAAAGCCAGTATAGGTATTACAGAAATAGAGCTTAGACCTGCAAGCGGTTCATATACAACAAATAAGACAGCTAAATTAGAAAAGTAGAATTAAACGGTGAAATTTATAATGAAGCAGATATAAGCAAAGGAAGTATAGGAACTCCTGCCTTATTTATAGATAGTATAGATATAAAAGCTAAGGATAATGCGGCTTATACACTTATACTGGATAAAGAAGATAGTAATAAAAGCTTATATTATAGTTGAATCAGAGGATCATCAAACAAGAAAAAAACTATAGATATAAATTTGAATGTAGATGAAAAAGCAGAAAAATGCAGAAGATGCCACTAGAGATTATAATTATGAAAATGTAAAATATAGATGTTGAAATCAACAAGCTAATGAGCCGGGTTCAAGAGCAAATGATAATAATGAAGCTACCTTATGGCATACAAATTGGTATGGAGTAACACCTGTAGGGAATAGATGGATTAGTTTAGAGTTGGATGAAGAACAGGTAGTTGACGGATTAAGGTATCTTGCAAGAACGGGTCAGTCTAACGGTAGAGTAGAAGAGTATAAAATATTTACCAGTTTAGATGGAAATACTTGGAAAGAGGTTGCAAAAGGAACTTGGGAAAATGAATCCGGTTGGAAATTAGCCGGTTTTGAGCCTACTTTAGCTAAATTTATAAAATTACAAGGAATACATACTTATGGAGAAGGTGCTCAAAGAGATAAATTTATGAGTGCGAGCGAAGTAAGAGTAAGACTTGCTAAAGATACTATAGATATTTCCGATGCTTCTTTTAATATAAGGGCAGAACTCGAAAATGATAAGTATATAGTTGATGAATTAAAAGCACCTATAAAAGCAAAAGCTATAGTTACTAAAAGAGGGTGGAGAATTAAAATATGGTATAGATTATCGAGTAAAATATGAAAACAACAATAAGATAGGTGGGAAAGGCTTTATGCTATTGTTGAAGGAATATTAAAATATTCCGGAAAAATAAGATTACCATTTAGTATACTTAGTAAATCAGCTAGAAAGGTATTTGTAGAAAATGCTAATATAGTAAGTATAAATGGAGAAAAATGTACTTTCTCAAGGTGGAGATTTTGAAAAAGGTACTGATTTAACACTTAGAGCAGAAGAGAAAGAAGGAAAGGATTTCGCATATTGGAGAGCAGTTCCAAATGGACTGGAGTTTGAAGATATAACAAATCCTGAAATAAGTTTTAAGATGCCTGAATATTCTGTAAGACTTATTGCAGTATATACAAAAATAATATAGTAGAAAATGATATATATACCAATCCTACTCCTGATACTTGGTATGCAAGTGCAAATAGAGAAGATATGGAGGATACTTAATACAATAAAAGTAGAAGGTGAAAATACTGCATTAAGACTTGATTTAAGTAAGCAAGATAGAAATCTTTATAAAGCAACTGATTCTGAGGCTGTAGAAGAAATTGAAGATATGGAAACAGGTTTTTATGTAAGTGGAAAGCTTGTTAAAGAAATAGTAGAAAAATAATGCTTGGGTGAGAAAGATATAGAAGATACCAAAACTCTCAGAGTAAGTATAGAAGTTCCTAAAAAGATAGAAATATGGCTGATTATAAAGTTGTGGCATATAAAAAGACCGATAATAAGGTTAGTGCATATATAGTTGATGCTATGGAAAAAGATGGATTTATAAGTTTTATGTTATCTACAGATACAGTTTATGGAGTTTACTATAATAAGACTTATGAAATAGTATTTGAAGATTATGATGGCAGTGAAATAAGTAGACAGTATGTGAAATTAGCTGAAATGCCGGAAATTCCAACAGTAGAAGAAAGAAGAGGCTATACTTTTGTAGGTTGGGATAAAGAAATTGATGTAGCTAAGACAAATAAACGTTATAAAGCTGTATATAAAGTATCTAATGAACAAATAGAAAATTCAAAAACCAGATTAGAGAGCGAAATATTAAGAATAAGACAACAATTAGCTGAAAATAGCTATACTACTGAAAGTCTTAGAGCAATAGAAAGAGAACTTATGAGAGCAGAAGTATTAATAGAAGATAGTGATAGTGTTGTAAAAATTGAAAATCAAATTAGTAAATTAAGAGAAACATTTTTAAGTCTAGTAAATACTGATAATAGAAATCGTTCTACAGGTGGTGGAAGTGGTAGCTTCGGTATCGTTTCATTAAGAAACTTAAATAGAGCAAGTGAAAAGACTTATGTAAAAATAAGTGGAAAATGGATAAAAGTAAATAATATCTGGAGGATGGAGCAAAACGGAGGTTTTATTAAAGATAAGTGGGCTTTACCTGGATAGTAACAATATTAAATCTTGGTATTTATTTGATACTAATGGAGATATGAGAACTTCTTGGGCTAATATTAATGGAAAATGGTATTATCTAAATCCTGAAAAAAACTCAAAATGAAGGGCTTATGTTGACAGGTTGGAGATGGATTAAGTCGAAAGATGGAAAAGAAAGATGTTATTATTTAAATAATGATGGTTCTTTAGCTATAAATACTACAATAGATGGAAAATATGTTGTAAATAATAATGGTGTATGGACTATAGATGGAGTAGAGCAGCTTAGATAAAATATAGACGCATATAACTACTGAATATGAAGCACATATAATCGCAGAAAAGAGTGATTATATGTGCTTTTATTAGCTAATATAAATTCTTTTATTAATTAAAATGGCTTCCGGCATTCACAAGAAGTGCTATAAATGGTAAAATATAAATATAATAAAAATTAGGAGAAGAATATTGCAAAGTGAAGATTTATTACCAAAGTTAATATATGGATTAAGACAAAAAGACATTAGCAGCTTTTGAAGATATATTTTTATTAACATATAGAGCGACTTTTGTCAGATATAGAACAATATATAACGGAAGATGAGCTTGCTTATATTATTTTTAAAAGAAACATATATAAAATGTGGAATAGATCAAGTTCTGTTCCTGAAAAGAATTTATTGAGGGCTTGGATAAGAATTTTGATAAAAGAGAGTATCAAGGATTTAACAGATATAGAAGAGCCAGAAGTAAGAGAATTTGAAGATGATATTTATTTAAGAGAAGATAATAAATTAGAGCAAAAAGTTTTAACTATTCTTATAGATATAGAAGAAAAATTAGGTATATTAGCTGAGGAAGAAAAAGAAAATTCTACTGTAAAATTTATAAAAATACTCAGAGTAAGTTTTTCTGTATTTATTGCTTTAATAGCAGGTTTTATATTATTTAATGTGTACATAGTATTAAAAAGATACAATAGGAAAAGAGAAAATAGTTAAAAAATTGAAAAAGTAAATATAAGTGAAAAAGAAAAAGAAATAAAAGTAGGCTGGATAGATGTGGGAGATTCAAAACAATATATAAAATATAATGGAAAAACTTGCAGAAGATGAATTTTTTTGAAAATAGACGATAATATATATTATTTTTGATAAAGATCATATTTTATATAGAGGTTCACTTAGAAAAGGTATATATAATTATACTTTTAATAAAAATGGTATTTTTGACTAAAATAGATACTTCTATTGATTTATATTCGGAGAAAAATTTTCTTTTTGTAAAAAGAACTTAGTTTGGCAGGATATTCTCAAAGGTCCGCTATGGTTATTGCTAATTCTAATGAAGATGTTGCTTTATGGACTTATTATTTAGAAAATTTAAGTTCCATAAAAGGAAGTATAAATTTACTTAGATTTAGAAAAGAAGATGGATATTTAGAAGAAATTGATACAAATGTATCAGGTTTTATTGTATTGTCCGATAATGAAATTTGTTATTGTAAAGATGGTCAGATAAAGATTTTTAGATAACAATATTATAGGGAAAAAATAGATAAGGCATATAAAATAAGTACTGTTGGAAATGAATATATGCTTATAGATACTTTTTGGAGAAGTTGTAAGTGAAGAAAAGAAATAGAAGTTTGGATATAGATGATAGAACTTATTATTTTTAAAGGAGATAAGATAAAAGCTGTAGAACCTAAACATCCTAATATTAATGGTAATACTTATTCATTTAAAGATGGGGAAAAATAAAATATATATGAATGGTAGTATATATTTGGAAGATGGTATAGCTATTACAGCTATGACTAGCGTGAATGAATATATTTATTATAGTACGATAGTGGATAATTCTAAAAATATAAGTAGAAGTAGAATTAATAGAATAAATACAAATACAGGAAAAAGAGAAAATATTAGTCCTGAATTTAATGGTAGTATATTAACTATGTATTATTATAAAGATTATTCCGAATATATGTAGAGTATTTACCGGAAGCTCCACTCAAGGTAAAAGGGCATATAGCAATACTTAGTCCTGAAAATGATTTTTACTTATAAAAGATGATAATTTTAGAGATATAAATAGAGATGATGAGTTACTGGAATTAGTAATGATAGATGACAAGGGATATATTGTTATTTAGATAATTGTATGATTGGAGAAAATGGTGATATTAGTATACTTTTCAAAAAAAGCCATTACTATAAATGAAAGCGTAGTTAGTAAAAATTGAATAAAATAAAAAGTTTAATATAGAAGAAAGTTTAGGATATAAACTAAAGAAATATGTAGATACAGATATATATCCTTTTCATATGCCGGGACATAAAAAGAAATATGCCTGAATATATAAAAAGGCTATAGATGATATATATAAGATAGATTTAACAGAATTGGATTATACGGATGATTTACATAGACCTGAGGGAATTATAAAAGAAGCATTGAATTATGCAAAAGAAAAGTGTATAAAACTAAAAACTTATTTTTGGTAAATGGTAGTACCTGTGGAATACATATTGCTATGAGAACAGTAGCTAAAGAAAATAAGAAAATTGTATTTGCAAAAATGTACATTTCAGTGCATATAATGCCCTAGAACTTAATAGAATAGAGCCTATTTATATTGAAGTAGAGAAAGATAAGTTATATGATATAAATTTTTGGCGTAGATATAGAAAAATAGAAGAAGTTTTTAGAAAAAGAAGAAGTAGCTGCAGTATACTTAACCAGTCCCACTTATGATGGAATAATAAGTGATATAGAAAGTATTGCTAATATTTGTCATAAAAAGGGAGTATTTTAATCGTAGATGAAGCACATGGAGCACATTTACAATTTATAGATAGGAAGATGTCGGCCTTAGTATGGGTGCAGATATAGTCACACAAAGTTTATATAAAACTTACCATCATTTACTCAAACAGCACTTCTACATATAATTCAGATAGGATTTCTTTTAGAAGAAATAGAGAAGAATTTGAGTATAGTTTGAAACCAGCTCACCTTCATATATATTTACTTCTATTATAGATGCTTGCATAAGGTACAGTAATGAATATGCAAGTGAGCAAATAAAGAATTTTTAAAGAAAATTTAAAAGAATTTAGAAAAAGAATATAAAAATTTTTGAAATATTTGATATAAAAATTTACTTTATAAGGTAAAAATATTTAGATGAGACTAAAATATTTATTTGTATTAAAAATTTGATATAGATGCTAAGTCTTTAATAAGAATTTTGAGAGAAGAGTATAATTTAGAATTTGAAATGTGCAAAGAAAGATATATTTTTAGCTCTAATCAAGTTACTTAGATACAAAAAGAAGGTTTTTGAAAGACTTGAGTTTGCACTTAGAGATTTAGATGAAAGACTTGATAAAAATATAATTATCAGTGAAAGAAGAAATACTTTAGAAGATGAGAGAAGTATTTAGAGAAATATATAGACAGAATATTAGAAAATAATATATTCATATATCCTCCGAGCAATTTTTGTTAAAGAAAGGAGAAATTTTAAAAAGAGGATTATGAGAAATTTTCTAATTATATAGACCTAGGATATAAACTTGTAGTTTATTAGGAGAAAGAGGTATAAATGGGAAAGATATATTATGATGATGGAAATCAGCCACAGGAAAAAGATACCATTTATTCAAAAATTATATGAAGAAAGTACGAAAATAAAGAAAATTGTATTATATACAACCAGACCACCTAGAGAAGGTGAAGAAAATGGTATAGATTATAATTTTGTAACAAAAGAAAAATTAGAAGAATTTAAAAGATCCAATACTTATAGAAATGAGAACTTATAAGACTATGTATGGAGATTGGTCTTATGCGACAGTAGATGATGGTCAGATAAAATTAGAAAGTAGAAATTATTTAATAATAGGTACATTAGAATCATATAAGAAAAATAGTAGAGTATTTTGGATCTAATAAGGTAGTACCTATTTATTTGACTGTTGATGATAGAATTAGATTACAAAGAGCTTTAAATAGAGAAAAATATGCAGGAAAATCCAAGATATGATGAAATGTGTCGTAGATATTTAGTTGATGAAGAAGATTTTTCAGAAGAAAAATTAAAAGAAGCAGGAATAACTAAGTTCTATGTAAATGAAAAATTTACGAGAATGTTTTAGATGAAATAGAAAAAGATATGGAGCCGGCATAATGTTCTCATTTAAAGATATTGTTTCACAGGAAAAGATAATAAAATATTTTAAGGAAGCATAAAAATGATAATATATCCCATGCTTATATTATAAGTGGAGATAAAGGAATGGGGAAAAAGACTATTGCAAAATGCTTTTGTCCCTCGAATTAACGTGTGAAGCAGAGAATAACCTTGTTTAATTTGTCATTCTTGTAAACAAACTATTGCCGAACAAAATACGGATATAAGATATAAAACACTGAAAAACCTAATATTATATCGGTATCGGAAGTTAGAGAACAGTTAGTAAAAAGATACAGCTACTAGGCTCATTTAATAGAAATATAAGATATATGTTATAGATGAGGCTAATAAACTAACTCAAAGAAGCAGCAGAACGCTATATTAAAAACTATAGAAGAACCTCCATCTTATGTTATAATATATTACTTAGTGATAATATGGAAGTTTTTTAGACACTATAAAAATCAAGATGCGTCAAACTCAATATGGAATATATTAAGGATGATGTTATTCTTAAATATTTGAAGAACAAGTATGGCATAGATGATGATTTTTATATAGTCTTGCGACTTATGCCAGGGGGAATATAGGAAAAGCTATAGATATTTATGAAAAATCCGGAAAAAGACTGTTGTATATGGAAAAATTTAAGAATTTTACGAGAAATAAAAAGTCTAAGATGTCCGAGATAATAGAATTTTTCAAAGATTTTAAAGAATAGAGAAAAGTCTATTATAGAATTTATAGATTTTGCGAGATTATGGTATAGAGATATTATTACTAAAATCGGCTAAAGCTTATAGTGAAGAAAAGAAGCTTTAATATTATTTTCAAGGCAGAATATAAGTATTTATCCGAACTTGCAAGAGAGTATAGTTTGGTTAAAATATCTGAAATTTTAGAAACTTTAGATATTACAGTAGATAGAATAAATTCAAATGTAAATATAGATTTTGAGTATTTTTATGCTTTTAGAAGAACTTAGTGATTAGAATTAAGGAGAATAGATGACTAAAATAATAGGTGTTAGGGTTTAGAGAAGTAGGAAAATATACTATTTTTTCACCGAACTTTAGATATAAAAGTAGGAGATAAGGTTATAGTAGAGACATCCAGAGGATTAGAATATGGAAATGTTGTTCTGGGAGTTAGAGAAGTTAGTGATGAAAGTATAAGCAGTCCTCTGAAAAATGTTATAAGAATGGCAGAGTGATGAGGATAGTAAAATGTATCGGAGAATAGAGAAAGAGAAAAAGAAGCTTTTTAAAATTTGCTAAAAGAGAAGATATTAGAGCATGGCTTAGAAATGAAGTTAATATCCGTAGAATATACTTTTGATAATACTAAATTATTATTTTTATTTACAGCAGACGGTCGTATAGATTTTTAGAGATTTGGTGAAAGACTTAGCTATCATATTTAAAGTTAGAATAGAGCTTAGACAAGTAGGTGTTAGAGATGAGACAAAGTTAGTAGGTGGTATAGGTTCTTGCGGTAGACCTCTTTGTTGCCATAGTTATTTATCTGATTTTGTTCCTGTTTCTATAAAAATGGCTAAAGATCAAAATTTATCATTAAATCCGCAAAAGATAAGTGGAGTTTGTGGCAGACTTATGTGTTGTTTAAAAAATGAAGCTGATACCTACGAAGAATTAAATAGGAATTTACCTGCAGAGAATGATGTAGTTTCAATTAAAGGTGGTAAAAAGGAGAAGTTGTTTTGTAAGTGTGCTTAGACAGACTGTCAAAGTCATAGTAGAAAAAGAACGTGATGAAAAAGAAGTATTAGAATATCATGTTTCTGAATTAAAAATTTAGACCTAGAAGATTAGAGCAAATTTACGAAGATGAACACTTGGATGAGGGAATAGAAGATATTTTAGATAATAATGAAAAAGAAGATTTAGATGAAAGTATAGAAATAATAGACAAGAAAAGACCTAAGAAGAACTTTAAAAAGAAGTATAATAAGAATAGACCTAAAATAATTATAATGATGTGGAGTAACAAGTGAATAATTTTCTTTAGAAGATGAGCGATTGGATGACTTAGAAATAAAAGGTTTATAATACAAAATTCAAAGAAATTTTGTTTTTGGAATAGATGCTAGTATTATTATCTGATTTGCTAAAATAAAGAAAAATAGTTTGATAATAGATTTTTGTACCGAAATGGGATTATTCCTTTACTTTTGAGTGCAAAAATATGAGCCGAAGAAGATAAATGCTTTAGAATTACAAGATGATATAGTGGATATGGCATAGACGTAGTGTTTTGTATAATAAATTAGAAAATTTACTAAGTATTGAAAAATGGAAATATTAAAAATATAAAAGATATTTATGAGCCACAAAAGTGTAAATGTAGTTACTTGTAATCCACCCTTATATGGAAGATTTATCAGCTTTAAAAATACTAAAGAGAGTTTAGCAATAGTCAGACATGAAGTAGAATGTACTGGAAGATGTTATTTATGCACAAATTATGTACTCAAACAAGGAGGTGTCCTTTATATGGTACATAGACCTAATAGATTAGTAGGAATAATGTCTATTTTTGGCTAAGTATAAAATGGAAGTTAAAAGACTTAGATTTGTACACTCAAAAAGGATAAAAAGCGAACTTGCTTTTAATAGAAGCAATAAAAGGTGGAGGAGCTTGATAGATATAGAAAGTCCTTTGTTTGTATACAATGAGGATGCTTCTATACAGATGAGATTTTAAAATATATAGGAAAATTTGATATGCAGGGAAATTATACATAGTTGCTACACCTATAGGAAAATTTTAGGTGATATGGAGTGCTAGGAGCCATAGAAGTTTTGAAGGAAGAGATATAATTGCAGCGAAGATATGAGAAATACTATAAAGCTGTTAAATCATTTTTGAGTTAAAAACCCCTATGACCAGTTATCACGAATTTAATAAGATAGATAAAAAGCTTATGAACTTGTAGAGAAAAATAAAAGAAGGGGAAAAATATTGCCTTAGTTAGTGATGCAGGTATGCCTCGCCATATCTGATCCGGGTGGAGGACTTAGTAAGAATAGCTTATGAAAAGGATATAGAAATTACAGTTATTCCAGGTGCAAGTGCTGTAATTAGTGCCTTAGCTATAAGCGGACTTCCTACAAGACGTTTTTGTTTTGAAGCCTTTTCCTTAGATAAAAAGAAAGATTTATTTTAGAAGAGCTTAAAAATGAAACTAGAACTATTATTTTATATGAAGCACCCTCATAAATTATTAAAAACCTTAAAAGATTTAGAAGAAGTTTTAGAGAAGATAGAAAAATAAGTTTAGCTAGAGAGATAAGTAAAAGACACGAAGAAGTTATTAGGGACTGCACTAGGTCTTACCGGCTCTTTGTATAATGATAGTGAAAAACAGAGTTAGAGGAATTTGTACTGGTTATAGAGGGAAAGAGTATAAGACAGGTGCAGGATGAGGCTATAAAAAGCTGGGAAAGAATTAAGTATAAAAGAACATATAAAAATATATGAAGATAAGGGTGTAGATAGAAAAGAGGCTATGAAACTGGCTGCAAAAAGACAGAGGAATTAGCAAGAGAGATGTTTATGCTCATCTTATATAAGAGCCGAAAGGCTCTTATTTTTGTACTCTTAAATATGGATAAAAAAAGTTAATTTAGCATTAAAGGGTAATAAGTTCTAAAAATAATCAAAACCTTAAAAAGCTTTAATTTTAAAGGGAAATTAGCATTTTGAATATATATATGAGAAAAACCTATTATTATTAAATTTATCAATAATAATTTAATAATATAAAAGGGCTGTAACTACCCTTTTATATTATAAAATCGACTGAAATTTTTCTATTTCTTTTCTTAAAGCTTCCACATCTCTATGGCCGTATATCGAGTTAGTTATATCAGAAAAAGCATGACCTAACATTCTTTTTATCATTTTCGTTTACATAATATTCATCACATAATTTAGCAAATGTATGTCTTGTGTCGTGGAGTATGTTTTTCTATTTTTATATCACCTAAAAATTTATACATAATTTTTCTGAATTTATTAGGGATAGATATAAAAGAGCATTGTACTTTTTAATCTATTAGCAACTAAAGGAATAATAGCAGAGTGTATAGGGACAATCCTGTCCAGCTTTTGGTTTTAGAACCACCTAAAAATATTTTTCTTCAAAGTTGATTTCTAAATTTTTATATTCATTTATTCTAAAAACCCTGAGTAAATCATTATTAGCAACATTTCAGCTATATGATTATACTTATTTTTCCATAAAATTTTTAAATCATCATTACTAAAAGGTACACCGTTTTTCATCATCATCAGCAGTTTTAATTGATAAAAATTGTGAATAATCTTTTTCTATATATTCATTCAATAAAGCATATTTAAAAACTTGTTTTTATGACTAATACTATAAGCTCTTTAGAAGCGTGTTTTAATTTTGAATTATCAATAATACTTTTGTAAATCACTATACTTTAAATTAGCTATAGGCTTATTGTGGATAGCCTTACAGTTTTTAAAGCCTGCTTTAAAGCTTGTCATACTGGACTTTGAATAATTCTTTTTGTATTATTAAATTTATAAGTAAAAAGTGTTCATAAACTTCGCCAAAAGTAATACTTGTATCATCAGAGTAAGCAGGAGCTAGTTTATTCATAATTTCATTTACGAGTATTTCGATAGTTGGTTTATTTAGATTAGTGGGAATAGCGGTAGGAATAGGTTCTAAAGGCTTCCAAGTCCCGGCATGATACATGACAAGAACTGAAAAAGCATCATTCCAAGTTGTAGTATAGGTTAGGGCTTTATCATAAATAGGCTGCCCTTTTTTATTTTTTTCTTTACTTGGAGCAAATACAGCATAAGGTCTAGAGCGTTTTCCACTTAATTTTCTTATACTTCCAAAGCCGTTTCTTAGTCTTGGATATTTTCGTTTTGCAGCCATATATATCATCTCCTTTTTAAAAATAGGTATAAAAAGAACACCTGTGTGATATTGCACTGGTGTTGCCTAGATGATACAATATGAATTGAAAAAGTTTTTTATATCGTCTAGGACTTTATAAGCTCGCCCTTGCATTGTTGGTAGCAGTGTAGGGGTTTTTACTTTTTATTATTAGATAATTAAAAGAACTTTACTAATCAAGGTTTGATTTTTTCTTCAAGTTCAAAAGCGTAACCTATATATGTGTTTGCAAGGGAGTTTTCGCAAAAATAACTCTGCAAAGTGCAAGTATCATAAGCTAGTTAGATATATATTGTTTTCAGTCGGAAAAAGTAGCAGTTTTTCTTCAAAGTTGATAGAAATAGGTGTATATTTCTTATTCCTTGCATTTTCTTGGCGTTTTATTTGGTCAGGCTCATTATCAATATTGCTTGAATTTCTTATATTGTTTAATAGCTCTTTGTCAAATGTATGTTTTGGTTGTCGTTTAAAAATCTCAATTACACCGAGTTCAACAGCTAGTCTATAAATGTGTTTACATGGTAGATGGGTACGGGCAAACATTTTACAGCTACATTGCTTTAGTGTAGTTTTATAGTAAAGTAGTGATGACATAAAACTAGTAGATAAAAATTCAGCACAAGAATGCTCGTAGTCAACAAGAATTTCAGGGAAAGGGTAAGTGATTGCACTACCTTGAACCTGAATTTGATGTTCATCAGCATGTATATAATTGTCCCAATCATTCCAATCTTTTAATAATTTTACTCTCCCAAATTCATTACGCATACTAATACCTCCTAAATTTAATTTATATTACTTTGAAATGCTATAGTTTACTTTAAAATATAGATATTTTTGAGTTTGGAGTTGATAATCGTCCTTTATTTATAGGATGCCATGGCTACAGCTTTCTAATACTTATAGATCGACATATTTGTATATATTAAATCTTCATATAAAATTAGTATTTATACATTTAGGACTTAAGACTATGTATAACCCTACCTATAATACGGAGTCCTATATCAAGATTCTCTCCAGTTTTTATCTTTATATCTTTATAATTAGGGTTTAAAAGATTTTTAAAATTATATAATCGCTTTTTCTATAAAACTTTCTTCAGTAGCTCATACTCTCACTCATATAAGAGCATAAACATAACCATTTTTGGAAAATCATGGCCTTGGCTTATAAGAAACGACGTCTCCTTCTTCGTAAATCAGGTAGCATACTATCTCCACTTACTAAACTTGCGTAATTATAACTCAGCAGCATTAGGGTTAATATCTATAATGGCAGTATATTCTTGTGGAGTATCATAACATAATGCCCATAGCCTGCTGCAGTTTTTCGACAATGTCTATTGTATATAGTCTTTTTCTTTTTTAGCTTTATATTTTGTAGTTTCTTCTTTAATAGATAAAGCTTGCTTTCCTCCGCCTTTTGCTCCTTTTAGTTGGGCTGTGGCTGTATCTAATACCACTTGTTGCCTTTGGTGGATTGAGTTGTGTATAAATATTAGTTATTTCTGTTGTATCTTGCTTTGGATTGTGGATAAGGCTATATTCAATATCTATTTTCATTAAATCGTCTATATCAACATTAAAATAATTGGCTATAGTCGTCAGCACTCCTATTTTTAGGAGTATATTTCCACTTTCCCATTCACTAATGGTAGAAGCACTTTTTCTGCCTAAAAATATTAGCAGTTCTAATTGTTCTATTCCTTTTGTCTTAAATATTTTAAATTTTTGGAGAACATATTATAATTCACCTCCTATATAATATATATCGCATAAAAGGATATAAAGAAAAATATTTCGGAAAAATGAAACAAAATACTTTGACTTCGAAAACCGAATGATATAATATAAGTGTAAGATAAATTGAAAGGAGATGAGAAAGTGCTAGAGGAATTTAAAAAGCTCACCTTTAAAGGATAAAGTTGATATAATAGTAAAAATAGTCGCTAAAGCTAATAGCTATTATAAAACTAATACAAAGTATCCTATAAAGATAGTTAAGGGAAAGGGGCGAAAAGCCCCAAGTACCTTATAGCTAGAAATATTTAACTAGCTATAAAAATTTTAGCATATTTCTTTTAATAATACAATGAGGTGTAACTTTAGCATATTTACTTGCTATTAACAATCTATTGGCTTTTTATACTAACTTTAATAAGTGGAATAGAATAGTTATATTAGTTAATATAATTGCTTATTGCGTAGTTAGTATATATGAAAATGTGAAAAGTAAAGTGCAGGTAAATAACAAAAAGCTGACCTAACGGCTATACGGGGAGTATTAAAGAAAGGAGCGATTTTCAATGCTGGAAGATGTGTATACACTTTGAACAATGGAGAAAATTAAGAGGACTATCACAAGAAGAACTTGCAGTAAATTTATCTACCAGAACAATATGGAATTATGAAAATGATAATAATAAATTGCGAAGTGCATCATATTCAACTATTGCAAAGATAGCAGAAGTATTATCAATAAAAACACAACAAATTTTTATAGATTATTTCGAAAAACCGAATAAAATGATAATATAAAAATAGAAAACTAAACAAAATACAAAAACCGCTTGACAAAAGAGATATATATATATACTAATGTTAAATTTTATATAGAAAGGATTAGCGTATGGATATTAGAGAGTTGTCTAAGGGAAACGATAAAGAAAAAGGGAATTACCCAATCTCATATAGCTAAAAAGATAGGCTTATCGGATATAGACTTATCAAATAGGCTATTAAAGAAAAAGAAAGCTGAGTTAATGAGATGTTAAAGATATGCAGTGCCATAGATGTAGCCCTTTGATATTTGGAAAGATACATAGGATGAAAGGAGAAGAATGAAAGAGTTACAAATATTTAATAATGCAGATTTTGGAGAAATAAGAGTTTTAGAGATGGACAGTGAGCCTTGGTTTGTAGGTAAAGATATAGCGGATATTTTAGGATATTCTAACTCAAGAAAAGCAATCGGAGATCATGTTGATGAAGAAGATAAGGGAGTAACGAAATGTTACACCCCCGGAGGAAAGCAAGATTTATTGATTATAAACGAAAGCGGTTTATATAGTTTAATTCTATCAAGCAAGCTAGAAAGTGCTAGAAAGTTTAAGCGTTGGATAACAAGCGAGATTTTACCAAGTATAAGAAAAACAGGAACTTATAAAGTACCAAGCGGCAATGAACTTATATCTTTAGCGTTGATAGAAGCACATAAGGTACTGGAGCAAAAAGACAGACAAATAGAGGAAATGAAACCTAAAGCTTTATTTGCCGATGCAGTGGCTACAAGTAAGACATCAATCCTTATAGGAGAGCTTGCAAAAATATTAAAGCAGAATGGTATTGATGTAGGACAAAAGAGATTGTTTGAGTGGCTAAGAAATAGAGATTATTTAATTGAAAAGTGGCTCAAGCAAGAATATCCCTACTCAAAGGGCTATGGATATGAAGTTGTTTGAAATTAAAGAGGTAGTTATGTAGATAACTCAGGCAACTAACATAACTACTAAGACAACTAAAGTTACAGGAAAAAGACAACAGTATTTTATAAATATATTCCTAAATACTATATATAAGGAAAAGATAATACTGCAGGAACTAAAGAAAGAAAAGGCTTACGGTAAATGAAGCAGCCAAAAGTGCTAGGTTGTGGACCTAGTGAGATTAGAGAACAAATGAAACGAGGTAATTTTAAGATTGGAGTAGTTATCTCGCCAGAGTCGGAGAGTGTAATTACAGATACCATATATACAGGAGTATGCCAGAAAGATTTATAAGGGCGAGGAATGGAAAGACTACCAAGAATGGGAAGAATAGAAAATAAAAAGCCAAAAATAAAACCCCTGAAAATTTCATCTTGGCTGGTACTTAATCTAAAAATAAAAGTTGCTAGAGCACAAAAACTTTAATAAATTGATTAAGTAATAATCAGTATATAAATATTAAAACCTATTTTTTAAAAAGTGTCAACATAAAAAGAATATAAAAATAAGGAACTATAAATGATAGATAAGGAAATTATAGAATTATTAAATGAATTATTAGAGATATGAAAAAGAAAAAAGAAAAAGCAGAAACTAAAAGGATTTTTACAAGGCTGCATACTAAAGACTAGGCAAAGAGCCTAGTCAAGAAGAGTAGCTTTAAAGTGTTCAATGGCTTTTTTGCGAACCTCTTTATCGAGCGAGAAATAAGCCTTTAAAATCTCTAGTTCGAGGTCGTCGGCTCGGTTAGATGTAATTAAATCATCAATAGAAATGTTGTCGGCAGATATAAACATATCGCCTATGCCGTTTCTAAGCCATTCTTCAGATACATTGAACTCGCGACAGATGGATTTGATTGTTTGCTACTAAGATTATATCTACAGCCTCTAAGTTAGATACAGACATTCTAGTTAAGCCTAGTTTAGAGCCAAACTTCTCACCAGATAGACCTAAGGTTTTTCTTACTTGTTTGATACGTTCATTCATTTGAGATACCTCCTTTTATGTAATAATAAAAGATAAAATACAAAAAGTCAATAAAAATGTTTTGGATATTTACAAAAAGGTATTGACAAAAGTACATTTGATTTACTATAATGTAAATATACAAAACAAAGGAGGTACAAAAATGAGTAGAAAAAGAAAAGATAACTTCTCAAGATATCTCGAGAAATAGTCCTTATATAAGCACCATACTTTGGACACTATCCCAAACAGTCGACAAAGTAATAGATATCATAAAAGTTATCTTAAAGGGAGGGGGCTTAAAGCCCCAATCCCTTAAAAATATTCTACTTCATTTTAAATATAAAAGCAATATGAAGGGGCAAAAATGAACTTATAAAGATTTTATAGAATTAGGATTTTATGCAGAAGTGCTGAGTATTTTTAATCAGTGAACTTATAAAAAGAAATTATAGGAGGTAATCAAATGGCAAAAGATAATTGTCAACATTAACAAAGAGGAACAAAAGGAAATGAAAGAGATTGAAAAGTTTTAGAGGAGGGCTAACAAAAGAAGGAAGAATAAAAGTTAGGATTTTTAGAGGGGAATAAAATTCTAGTTCTAATTAGGAGCAGGGAATAAGTCAGAATAAGAAAGGAGAGTAGATGAATGATAAACAACAACGCTCCGACCACACAAGAGACATGCAAGCGTTGAAAAAGAAGCAAAAGAGAAAAATACAAGTATTAACAAGTTAATATTATTAAAATAAATCCTATTAAAGTTGATTTTCGTCAGTAATAGCAGCCATTGTCAAATTGCTTATACAGTTTTCGATAAGAAATTCAATTTGCATGGTTGCAGAACGCTTATTTCTATCAGCTATAACTTTGATCAAGGGTGTCTATAGGGTTGTAGACGAAGTATAAAAAGGCTTTCTTTATTAGTTGCCATAGTGTAACCCTCTATATATTAAAATTATATCTATATTATAACATAGTGATATGTTTATAAAGAGATTTAAAAGTGATATAAAAATGATATTGACAAATATATAAGTTATATATTAGTGCTATACTTTATATCAAAAAGGAGAAAGGGAAATGAAAGACACATTTTTAATTAGGAATGCAAAGGAAATGAAGAGTGGTTGATCTAATAACGCAAGAGAAAGAGGACTTACTTTTAATAGTTTTGATACTTTGCAATATTATGAATATAAAGCAAAACATAAAACTGAAAGGAGAAAATATAAATGAATGATTTGAAAAATTTTTAAAAACGCAGAATTTGGAGAAATTAGAAATACAGAAGTAGACAATGAACCGTGGTTTGTCGGAAAAAGATGTAGCAGAGAGTGATGAGAAACCCTTATCAAAAAGAAGAATTGCAGGAGATTTTAGAAAAGCATAAAAAGTGGCTAACAGGAAAAGATGGAGGAGAGAGAGCGAACTTTAGAGGGGTAGACCTTAGAGGGGTGAACTTTAGAGAGGCAGACCTTAGAGGGGCAGACTTTAGAAATGCTGAGACTTTGGAGCAACTAACTTGGGTAGCGAAACCTTAGAGGGGCATTCTTATGAGTGTGGGAGACTTTTAGAGGCAGACCTTGAAATGCGAGACCTTAGAGGGCAGTCTTTAGGGGGCATTCTTTAAAAGGTGAACTTTTATAAGGGCAGACCTTAGAGGGGTAGACTTGTAGAGGGGTAGACTTTTAGAAAATGGATCATATGCTTCTCAATAGCTTGCCCAGAAAGCGAAGCTTTACAGGGTTATAAAAGTGCAGGCGGATACATTGTAGTAAAAAGATTCAGAAACGAGGATGCAAACGTTCAAAGTGCCACAACTAGAAAAATGGAGATGCGACAAAGCAGAAGTAATAGCTATCGAAAACAAGCGACGGCACTGTAGCTAGTGTCTGATAGTAGTCAAGTCTAATGTAGTGTTTGTCAGATTGTGATCGTTTACGATTGATAATTTTGTGCTGATACGTGATGAGATAGGTCGATATGATTGTATGTTTCTAACAAGAGATGAGGCTGTAAGATGCAGTATGTGTGTGAGGAGAGAAAACAGAAAGGAGAGTATTGGAACGGATAAAACAAGTAGAAAGGAGTTAAGTATGTACATTCAAAACAAATAGAGCTAGACATAAGCGATAATCAAAGAATACTAGCTGCTGAGAATAAAGCTAATAAGCACATCATAAAAGCTAAAGCTAGAGTTTTCAAGAGATATGCAAAGAATGAGAAGAAAAGAACTAAAAAGTCTTAGAAAACTGGAAAAGGTCTTGCTGTGGTAATAATGGGAGCTTTAGCACTTGATACTTTTGCTATAAGTCAGTTATAACAAGTAGAGCCGGTGAGCTCATAAGTATAGAACAGAGCCTAGATAGTGTACAAAATGAAGAAATCCCAAAAGAAGCTTTAAAGGAGTATCCCCCGTTACACTCCTAGTAATAGCTACAGTGAAAAGATTTAGAGATTTTATCTCATATCATTTGTGAGAAGCACGAAAGCTACTCTGATGGGTTACAGCTTGCAGTTGGAGCGTGGTGCTTAATCGTGTAGTAAGCAGTGAGCTTTCCTAATGCTATAAAAGAAGTAGTATTCCAGAGAGGTCAATATGCCTGCACTAAAGACGGTAATTATTACAGAGAGCCGACACAAAAAAATAGAGAAATAGCAAAGTATTTATTAGAAAATGGCTCGCAATTGCCTAGTAACTGTATATATCAGGCTCTAATTAAAAACAAGGTAGTGAGTGTAGTAACAAAAATAGGGCGTACATATATTTGTTACGAATAGAGAGAAATGGATATTAAAAGAAAGAATAGAAAACAAGCTGCTAAGATATTAAAAACAGCTTGAAAGTGGAAAAGGAAGAGCAGCAAAATATAAATCTACATCTTTCTTGATGAGAAAACTACAAGTCAAAGGCTGAAAAGCAAAAAGAAGCAGAAGATATTAAAAGAAATATTTTTACTAACAGCGGCAAAAAGACTGGGTGTAATTTTATTGATAGTAAACATATGGATACAATCCATTTAACAAATCTTTAGACAAAGATATTTCGTTATGGAGAGCTGAAGGCGCAATCTAAAGCAAAAGCAAGGAAAGAAGTTTCTTGATGAGAAAGCGATTTATGACAAAAAGTGGATTTAAAAAGAATTTGAAAAATTCGGCTTTTAGACTGTGTGTGAGAAGCCGCAAGAACGGATGCTATTATTTATGTGTATCAAGAGGGTGCAAAATGCTTTTTGTAAGCCCTATATTGTTTGGGGGAACAAGACTGGAGACGATGACCCAAGGATACACGAGAGACCAAACTAGGTATCGTAGTTATATGAGACCTATAGATATTATATATCAGCCATTGAAAAGCCGATATGTTAGGAGATAGGGATAGATGTTAAAAGATAAAATTGATGAAGTCAATAGAAAGTCAAAGAGACTAGCCATAGATTTGGAGATTTTACTGTAAGCCGCTTATATTAGCCTATAGTGGCGGAAAAAGACAGTGACGTAATGCTCTGACTTAGCATTACAAGCAAAGACATCGAGGTTTGAAGCAATATACAGTACAACAACAGTAGGGCGCCTCCTCAGACAATGAAACACGTAAGTGAAGTTTTTAAGCGTTTTGAGAAAGAAGGAATAAAAACAAGTAGAGACGCGACCCATATACAAAGGTAAGCCAGTTATTATGTTTTCCTTTGGATTGAACAAAAAGCGTAGTGCCACCTACCAGGTTATGAGATATTGCTGTAGCAATTTTAAGGAAAAATTCCACACCAAAGAGAATAACGGCAGTTGGAGTCAGAGGAGCTGAGTCAAAAACGAAGCGGAAGAGGTGACTTTCTATTTTTGAAAATCACAATCAAAAACATTTTTCCTAGAGCATATACAAGTAGTTTGAAAAACGCAAAGGAGCAAGACCCTGTGGGACTGTACATTTGTTGCAAAAGCAAGGACAAAGACTAATAGTAAATCCTATATACGAGTGGACAAATGAAGAAGTGTGGGAATATATTCACCAAAACAAAGTGTCCTATAATCCACTATACGATATGGGTTATAGTCATGTGGGATGTATTTTGATGCTCTCTTGGCGAGAAAGTCAGAAAGGAAGCGAGATGAACTTAATTTTCCAAAGTTCAAAGAAAACTACATCAAAGCTTTTGAGAGAATGCTGAGAGCAAGGAAAGAAAGAGGAAAAGAGACAACTTTTAGCCTTTGGACTGATGGAGAAGCTGTCTATAAATGGTGGATGGAAGATCAGGACAGATCCAAATCAGATAACACTTGACAACTGGCTATATGAAATAAATGCATAAAATGCTGATTATGTATTTATACCTGAATAAAGGAAGGAAAATAAATAATGAAAAACAGTAATAACATTGGATGATAAAGGTGAGAGAGTACGTGGATAAAAGACCTTAAACTATCTCCAGTTTTAGGTACGAAGAAGAAAATAGACACCCTAAAAAGGAAGCTGATGATAGAGTGGTACTGCTTACAGGTACACTGGTACCTAACGTTTTTATGAACGTTTTAAAAATTGATGAAAGGGGATAAAAATGAAAAATACGAATTAACAGATGAAATCATAGAGGTGGAGGGTAAGAAGTTATATAGAATTAGAGCTTTGGTTGATATACCCCGAACATGACGTTAAGATAGGAGACCTCGGAGGTTTTGTTGAAAACGAAAAAAACTTATCTCATCGTGGCAACGCTTGGGTAACTGATAATGCTAGAGTAACTGGCAATGCTAAAGTAAGTGGCGATGCTAAAGTAACTGACAATGCTAAAGTAACTGGCAATGCTATAGTAGGTGACAATGCTATAGTAGGTGACAATGCTAGCAGTAAGTGACAATGCACAGTGTGACAAACGCTGCAGTGAGTGACGATGCTATAGTAGGTGACGATGCTATAGTAGGTGGCAATGCTAAAGTAAGTGGCAATGCTAAAGTAAGTGGCAATACCGATTATATAGTTATCTATCCTATAGGTTCGGAATGTGGAGTTTTTACAGCTTATAGAACCGAGAACGGAATAGAATGTAATAGAGGTTGCTTTAGCGGAACTATAGAAGAATTTGAGAAAGCAGTCAAAAAAACTCACGATGAAAACAAATTTGCAAAAGAGTATAAGAAAGTTATAGAGCTAGTTAAAGTTTCAGATTAGGGAAGTTGAATGATGAATAGACAACTGCGTAGAATGAATGGAGGAATAATGATGGAAGGTATGAGAACACTTGAGTGGAATGATGATTTAAAGAGAGAATATGCAGGAAGCTTCCAAAAAGTACGCTTGAGCAGGTAGGGGAGCAAGCAGAGCTTTTACCCCTCAAAAGACTGTAAATTATGCAGAAGTCTATAGAGTTACTTTATAGGCAAAAATACAAGAATTTTTAAATTTGAATATAAAGTCCCTTTATATGTCCAGATAACAGCATTTTATAAATACCACCTAGTAAGCCTAAATATATCAAGGGCTTGATGTTTAAAGGTGAGATGCTACCTACCAAAAAGCCTGAGTGTAGAATACATTATAAAAATAATTTTAGATAGTTTAAATGGTTTAGCTTATAAAGACGATGCACAGATAGTAGCTTGTACTTGTCAAAAACTATATATAAATGATGATAATGAGCCAAGAGTAGAGGTAAAAATAGAGAGAAATTGTGGAGGAGATAAATGATATTAAATTTAGATAAAATTAGAAAAAGCTAAAAAGATTATGCAACAAAGTTTACCACACTTAGAAAACGAGAGATAGATGGCAGAAGAATATTTTTATTGGGTTTACAAGAAATCACTGCTAAGAATAAAGCTAAGTCTCTTTGCAATGAATTGAAAGGTATTTTTGATTAAATTTTTGGAAATTTACCAAAAAGCAAATGAAATCTTTAAAAGCTAAAAATGATGAAATATTAGAAGAAAATGATAATGGAAGTAATCAACGATATTTAGTAAGTCAGGTATTGATGATGATATAAAAATAACAAGCTTGGTATTTGATGAAAAGGAAAAATTAAGAGTTTTACAAACGCAAGTGCATCAAAAATAATAATAGTAAAAAGAGGATTGGGTATTTTTAAACTTTAAAAAGATGAATAGATTTAACTGTACTTTAGAGCTATTGGAGTATATGAAGAAATTTTGCTTTTGTGTGTATAGATGAAACATATACAGTGGTAATATTGCGGTAAATCTACAGGAAAACGAAGTTATAAAAACTTTGGAAACAATAGAACTTGAGTAGAAGATTAAAGAGATAAAGAAGATGAAATACAAAAGACTATTGGTAAAAAGCTAGATAGACAAATGGATAGAATAGCAGCAGAAAAGAAAAACAAATAGCAAATAAAAGAAAGGAGATAGAGCTTGCTGGCCAGCACAAAAGAACGTTCTAAGCTCCTTAAAAATGATTGTATTAAGTTTATTTGACGGAATGGCTGTTGGAAGATTAGCCTTAAAAGATGCAGGTATAAAGGTAGATAAATACTATGCCAGCGAGATAGATAAATATGCTATAGCAGTAGCAAGTAAAAACTTTGAGGACATTTTGCATCTTGGAGATATAAAAAGGTGGAGAGATTGGGATATTGATTTTAGTAAGATTGATTTACTTATTGGTGGCAGTCCTTGTCAAGGATTTAGTTTTTGCAGGTAAGGACTAAACTTTGGAGATGAACGGAGTAAGCTATTTTTGAATATTTGGATATATTAAGCCATATAAAAAGTTTAAATCCCGAAATAAAATTTTTACTCGAGAATGTGAGAATGAAAAAGAATATCAAAAATATAATAAGTAGCTACTTAGGAGTCGAGCCGATAGAAATTGATTCGGCTTTAGTATCCGCCCAAAGAAGAAAAAAGCTTTATTGGACAAATATAGAAAATGTAGAGCTGCTGGAGGATAAAGGCATACTTTTAAAGGATATAGTGCATGAAAAATACCGATGTTAAATATATGGCAAAAGAAAATTGGTGTGAATGGTTTAAACAAAATGGAGAATATTTAATCAAGCAAAGTTATATAGGTTTTGATAAGGACAAGGCTATAACACAAAACAGCAAGACAATATGGCAATTGGCAAGGGAATTTTACATTTGAATGGTTAAGTAAATATATAGTTCCATTTGATAAAACCTTGGAAATTTTAGAGAGAGAAACTAAAGCGGGAAAGATAGGATATTTTAATAAAGACAGTCAAGGAAATAGGATATATTACATAAAAATAAGTCGGTTACTTTTAATGGAGAAGCAGGCGGGCTAGGAGCAAAAACAGGTTTATATCTGTTTGGCTGCATAGCCCCTGATAGGTAGTAAAAAGACAAAAATGGTGCTAGATTTAGCGACGGGCAGAAGTTTTACACTTTTAACAGCTACAGATAGACATGGAATTTTTGATAGAGGGGCATATAAGAAAACTAACCCTATAGAATGTGAGAGGTTGCAGACCTTACCTGATAACTATACGGCAGCAGAGGTAAACTCTAAACCTATAAGTGATAATCAGAGATATAAGATGCTTGGGAATGGTTGGACTAAAGATGTGATAGTGCATATATTAAAAACTTATAAGGTAAAAATATGAAATATTGAACGGAAATAGACAGAGTATGTTATAAAATGATTGGAGCATCAAATCATACAGATAAAGAAAAGACAGATACACGATTATTATGCGACAGAGCCAAAAAGCAGCCGAACTTTTACTAGAACAAGAAAAATTTCACGAAGTTATTTGGGAGTGTGCTTGCGGAGAGGGACATTTATCAAAAAGTTATTGAAAAACATGGATATACAGTAATAAGTACAGATTTGGTATATAGAGGTTTTTGGGATAAATAAGCCTTTTGATTTTTTGAAAGATGAAATGGAATATTTTGAGGGGGATATAATAACTAACCCACCTTATAAGTATGCTCTGAATTTTATAAAAAAAGGTTTGGAAATTGTGGACTATGGAAGAAAAGTTGCAATGTTTTTAAAATTGCAATTTTTAGAAAAGCAAATCAAGAAAACAGTTTCTTTATTGAAAATCCCCCCAAAATAATATATGTAAGCTCATCAAGACTAATTTGTGCCATGAATGGTGATTTTGATAAATATCCCTCAAGTGCAGTGGCTTATGCGTGGTTTGTATGGGAGAAAGGTTTTAAAGGCGACACAGTTATTAAATGGATAAATTGAGAAATTAAAGGAGAAGAATGTGTATGTACATGGAGAAATTTTACGAAAGAATTTGTAGAAAAATTTAAACATAAATTAACAACTGATGATTGTTATACACCCTAATAATATATATCAAGCAACAAAGGATTGGGTAATAAAAGAGTATGATTTAAGTGAGGTAGAGGTAGTTGTAGACCATTTTATCCGGTGGAGATTATGAAAATTATAATTATCCAGATAATTGTGTTGTTATAGACAATCACTTTTTCTATTTTTAGTAAAAATACAAAAATTTTATATAGATAAAAATATAAAAATTTTTCTTATTTGCCCTCGCTTAACCTTATTGTAGTGCTAATGTTAAGGGGTTACTCATATTGTTGTAGGAGCAAGAATTGGTATATGAAAATGGAGCAAAAAGTATCTCACGTCATTTGTAACAAATTTAGATACTTGTAAAATTAGACTATGTCCAGAATTAAATGAGTTAATAAAACAAGTACAAAAGGATAAGGAAACTAATGAGAGTAAAAATACAATTATCCCTATAAATGTAATTACAGCAGCTACACTTGGTAAATATGTAAATAATGGGTTGGATTTAAAAATATATGAAAAAGAATGTTGTTTTATAAAGGGCTTGAAAGCACAAAAGGAAGAAAAAGAAGTTGTATGGTGATGGATTTTTAATTAGTGATACAGTAGCTAATAAATTTAAAAATAAATACTGATAATGTAAATGTAGATAAAATAACTTGGGAATTAAGTGATGAAGAAGAAAAATAATAGAAAGATTAAATGAAGCTAGTAAGTAGTTGCAAAAGAGATGTAGTATATGGAGAATGACAAATGAAAGCGTGGATTTTAAGTGATGTTACAGATGATTGTGGAAATTCTTTAGTATTTGCTGATACTGTAAATGAAGCAAAGAAACAAATGAGGAATGACGAATATATATATAGTTTTTGATTTTGAGGGACCTTGATTGGATAGATATTCGTTGCAAGAGGCAAAAGAGTTTGATGATATGGAGAATGAGTCAGAACTTGATATTTGTATAAAACTCGATTCAAGAATATGCGTTGGTCTTTTTGAAATAGAATGATATGATATGAGTGCAAAAGTATATACAGAAAAATAATATAGATGAATTTATGCAGTGGTATAAAAAGAGGTTGCTAAGATGACTATTGAGGATAATATAGAAAAGTTATTTGAATTACCATTAACAGAGCATAACGGAAAAATAAAGCTTACAAAAGAGCATATTGATATATTGCATCAAATTAGTAAAGACATACAGTAACACTGATTTTATTAAAGGGCTAAAAAGAAAGATAAAGATATATTCGAGCAAAATGACGGTGGAAGAAGTTTATGTGGATATGCTTAAAAAGATTATAAATGCTCCAAGTAGCTTACATATGAAAGCAGCGTGATATTACTTACAACTGTAATTGATAATAAAATAAAAGAGGAGTAAAAAGGATGAGAATATACATAAGTGGACCGATAACAGATAACCCTGACTATAAGAGGTCAGTTTCAAGCAGCGAGGAATATTTAAAATATAAATATCCTGAATGTAAAATAGTAAACCCTGCAAAACTATCAGAAGTATATCAAAACGGTAATTATGATGAATATATAGATATATGCTTAGAAATGCTTGGAAAATCAGATTATATACATCTACTTAAAGGCTGGAAAAAGTCAAAAGGTGCTTGCATAGAATATGGTTTTCTAAGGCATTGACATAGAGGTAATTTATTAGGTGTTTAAAATAATAAAAAGAGATAAGGAGAAAGGAAAAATATATGGGATATTACAGGACCTTGTCCATATTGTGGCAATAATTTAGATCCAGGAGAAATATGTGATTGCAAGAAAGTAGCAGACCAAGAAATCAAGAAAGAATATTCTTTATCAGATAAGTGTGCATTACAGCGTAAAGAGCAAAAATAAATATAAAAAGAAAACATATTTATATAGAAGAAACACGAAACAAAAATACATTTAATATAGAAGAAACTAAAAATAAAAAGGGAAAAATATATCCCTTTTTATAACTTGATTTAGCTTTAACTTTAGACCTATTATATAAAGGAGTATGTGAAATATGTATATTAAAAACTTGGATATATGGAAACAGAATAGGGGTTAAAAATATCATACTTCAAGATATGGAGTTAAAGGAGAAAAACGGAGTAAAAAGAGAAAAAGCCAAGTGATGAAAGTTTAAAAAGAGCAAATGAAAGAAAAGCTAAAAAGAAACTTGAAAGATTGATGATAAATAATTTTTGAACAAGGGACTGGCATTTAACACTAACATATAAATCGGAGATGCGTCCAGATATTGAAAAGTCAAAGATATATTAAAAAGTTTTTGAAAAGCTAAGAAAAGAATATAGAAAGCATGGCATAGAGCTTAAATATATAATGGCTACAGAATGGGAGGAATAAAAATATACATCATCATATCGTTATAAATGATATAGACAATATATCTAAGGTATTGAGTAGATTATGGATATATGGTGGTATACATCTAACCCCTTTATATCCTGATAGAGATTATAGCAGCATTTTAGCTGAATATTTTATAAAAAGAGACCAATGAAACCTTTAGGAATAGTGATAACCCTTATAAACAAAAGATATACTTGTTCAAGAAATTTGAAAAAGCCGATTGAAGAAGTTGAAATAATTAAGGCTAGTACATGGGTAAAAGAACTGAAAAATAAATAACAAGTTGCTTGAACAAGGATATCAGTTAGATAAACAAAGTATATATACCGGAGTAGATGCAATGGGTTATGGTTTTTGTGAATATACTTTTATACGATATACATTAACAGAAAGGGCGAAGAATGAAAGTAAGAGACTTAAATATAAATAAATATAAAATAAGCTCTAAAAGATTTAGAGAGTTATATTACTTTTTGCTTTACAATATGACGAATGGAAAAAGAGTTAAAAACTTAGAAAAATCCTTTAAAGTCTATTGACCTGTCAAATGAAAATAAAGGGAAAGCGGTACTGCAAGCCCCTACTGAAGATATAGCGATAAAAGATTAGAGTTAAGCGAAAATGTAACTTGATTGAGGAAACAGCAAAAAGGTAGCAGGGGATTTATACAGATATTTATTATTAGCAATAACAAAAGAAAAAGACGTTTAATTACATAAGTCTAATCAAGAATATACCCTTGCGGTAGAAATACATTTTACAGCATAAGAAGAAAATTTTATTTTTATTATCACAAAGTAAAAATAAATTGGTACTAGAGGACAAAAAGATATATAATTGATATACTTAAAAGACTGATAAAAGAGGGAGAAAAGTGCATGAGTAAAAAAAGTATCGAAAAAGGTGTTCTAGGTACCTGAACAAATTTTTGATTGCGAGCTGAAAGAAGCCCGATATTTTGCTGTAAAAACAAAAAATATGGATTTCCTTCCTCTTTTAATGTCAGACAATAAGGGTTAAAATGAGGTAAAAAGACAAATGCTTGTAAATCAAAAAGAATTATCACAAATACTAGGAATTACTAGCAAGACATATAAGAAATCTAAAAGAGGAGGCTTATTTGAAACTAGAAAAAGACAGTAAAAATATAGCCTTTAGCAAAAAGTATGTCCAAGAATACATAAATTACAAGATAAATGCGGAAATAGGAAAGGGTACATTTTTAGAAAAAGAAAAATACAAGCTAAACACGAAGAAATCAAGATGTCAGATATCAATATTAAAAGCTTAGAAAGATAGAAGTTCACGAAGCAGAATATGTGGAGGACTTTTTGATAGATATGCTAACGAATTTTAAAAACAGATTATTGTCTTTACCCACCAAATTAGCTATGCAAATAGTTGATGAACAAGATATAAATATCATAGTTGATATATTAAACAAAAGCCTAAATGAAATTTTTACAAGAATTGTCAGAATACAACCCGCAAGATATCGGAAGCGAAGTAGAGGACTTGGAAGATGAACAGGAGGAAGAATAAATGTGAGTGAAAGTACAAGAAGCAAGAAGAAAACACAAAAATTGTTTAAAAAGATTATACAAAGAGTTTTAAGACCCGGCTGAAATATTAACTGTTAGTAAGTGGGCGGAAAAATATAGAATATTAGATGATAGTAGTAATATAGGGGACGTTGGTCAAATAACATAACTCTTATTTAGATTGAGATAATGGATTGTATGAATAATACAGATATAGAAAAATATTTTTGTAAATCTACACAGGTAGGAGGAACAGCCGCATGATAAATATGCTTTTTACATTGTGATGCAGTCTCCAGCTCCAACCATGATAGTATATCCCTCTGACGAGTTGCAAAAGATATTTCTAATGATAATTTTAAAGCCGGCATTAAAACTTATCCAGACATAAAGCGAAACTTTATGGAGTAAATCAAATTAAAATTGAAAATTTAAGAATATGAATATATATTTAAGAGGTGCAGGCTCTCCATCAAAAGTTAGCATCTAAACCAATTAAATATTTATTTGACAGAAATCGACAAAATGGGCGGAGCTTCAAAAAGAAAGCTTGCCTTATAATTTGCCTAGAAAGAACTAAAAACATATAGACCTCAAGAAAGGTGTATGCGTGTTCTACACCTACCTTAAGACCAACTATATCTGGGAATTGCATGATAGTGCTGATGAGGTAAAACATTATTTTGTAAAATGTCCACATTGTAAAGAGCTAATAGAGACTAAAATTTAAACAAATAATGCTAAAAGATGACGAGAAGAAAATGAAGTAACTATGAGGCGCGAAACAGCAGTGTGTCACGCTGCGCGCGCCGCCTGCGCACGCTGCCGCCGCGCGCTGCGCTGCGCGCGCGCGCGCCTGCCTGCGCCTGCCTGCCGCTGCCTGCTGCCTGCCTGCGCTGCCTGCACTGCTGCCTGCCTGCTGCCTGCCTGCCTGCCTGCCTGCCTGCCTGCCTGCCTGCCTGCTGCTGCTGCCTGCCTGCTGCCTGCCTGCTGCCTGCTGCCTGCCTGCCTGCCTGCTGCCTGCCTGCACTGCCTGCCTGCCTGCTGCCTGCCTGCCTGCCTGCCTGCCTGCCTGCTGCCTGCCTGCCTGCCTGCCTGCCTGCCTGCCTGCTGCTGCTGCCTGCTGCACTGCCTGCCTGCCTGCTGCCTGCCTGCCTGCCTGCACTGCCTGCCTGCCTGCCTGCACTGCCTGCCTGCCTGCCTGCCTGCTGCACTGCCTGCCTGCCTGCGCTGCCTGCCTGCCTGCCTGCCTGCCTGCCTGCCTGCTGCCTGCCTGCCTGCC